>Ga0066402_1000057_pt1 | contig 12155 bp, 10 predicted proteins | sample LakWasMeta2_LOW4_2_FD_59489 | JGI IMG/M metagenome (GOLD analysis project Ga0066402, IMG submission 59489) | Freshwater sediment methanotrophic microbial communities from Lake Washington under simulated oxygen tension - Sediment Metagenome 2_LOW4 | ecosystem: Environmental > Aquatic > Freshwater... | reverse complement strand
AGCAGCAGGAAAACCCCAGCCTGCGCGGACGGCCGATAGCGGTTGTGCCGGTCATGGCGAATTCCAGCTGCTGTATTGCCGCCAGCATCGAGGCAAAAAAATACGGCGTTAAAACCGGCACATTGGTTGCCGAAGCGAAAGCACGATGTCCCGATCTGGTGCTTGTACTTGCACACCCGGCGCTATACGTCCAATACCATCATCGTTTATTGAAGGCGATTGACAACTGCATTCCGATTCATAAAGTCGGTTCGATCGATGAAGCGGAATGCCGTTTGATGGGGCGTGAACGCGAGCCTGATCGCGCCATCGAAATTTCCCGCAGGATAAAACAGAGCGTGCGCGAGACCGGCGATTGGTTGCGTTGTTCCATCGGCATTGCCCCGAATGGTTTTTTGGCAAAAACCGCCAGCGACATGCAAAAACCGGATGGCCTGGTCGTCCTGGAAGAAAAAGATCTTCCCGATGCCTTATTCGGTTTGAAAATCAGCGATTTATGCGGCGTCGGCTACAACATGGAAAAACGCCTGCGCCATGCCGGCATTCACAGCGTCGAACAACTTTGTTTCAGCTCGCGCATAAAACTGAAGGAAGTCTGGGGCGGCATCGAAGGCGAACGCTTTTTTGACAGGCTGCATGGCGAAGAAATCGAACAAGCCGAAAGCCAGCGCGGCACCGTGGGTCATTCGCATGTTCTTGCGCCGGAATTCAGGAATGCAACCGGCGTTGGCGCCGTTCTTAAAAAACTGTTGATGAAAGCGGCCATGCGTTTACGCAGTTATGAATTGCTGGCCAGCCGCTTACATGTCCGGGTGAAGTATCTGGGTAACGAGGCCTGGGAAGCTGCCGAAAAAATGGATCCGACCGATGATTCAAAAATCCTGCTGCATCGCTTGATCCGTCTACTCGATCAACGCCAGGACAATCATAAACCGCTTGCGGTATCGGTGACCCTGACTGGACTGGTCGAGCGCGAAGGCACATGCGTCCCCCTGTTTTCGGAGATGAAGGAAAACCCCGCCCTGAACATGTTGCTGGACAACATCAATAAAAAATACGGCAATAATAAAATGTATTTCGGCAGCATGCAGCAGGCGCTCGATTCGGCACCGATGCGGATTTCATTCAATCAAATACCCGATGTCGCGCTGGAAGAAGAAAGCGGCCAAAGCGATCGCTGGAAGAAGCGCCCGAATCAGTTCAAGGTACTTGCCGAGGCAGAGCCTAATAAGCATGAAACATACAGACGAAGCCACTGATTGCTGGTAAACCAGCTCCCGCAAATGAAAATTTATTCCAGTTCCCATCAGTCATAAAAAAACCGCGCAAAGCGCGGTTTTTCGTTGGTCAAAATGCTGCTTGTTATTATGCGAACGGATCACGCAGGATGATCGTGGCATCACGATCCGGCCCGGTGGACACAATCGCCAGCGGACAACCCGACAACTCTTCCAGCGAGCGCAGATAGGCACGGGCGGCGGGCGGCAGCTTTTCCCATTCGGTGATACCCGCGGTGGATTCGCTCCAACCCGGAAACTCCAGATAGACCGGCTCGCATTGGTCCCAGCCCTGCGCATCCAGCGGCGCGTATTCGCTTTGCTTGCCGTGGTACTTGTAGGCAATGCACATTTTCAGCGACGGCATGCCGTCGAGAATATCGAGCTTGGTAATGCACAGGCCGGAGATACCGTTGATGGCAACGGCGCGTTTCAACGCCACGATATCGATCCAGCCACAGCGACGCGGACGCCCGGTGGTAGCACCGAATTCCTGACCGCGCTTGCGGATATCTTCGCCGGTTTCATCATGCAATTCGGTCGGAAACGGGCCGCCGCCTACGCGAGTCGCGTAGGCCTTCGCGATGCCGAGCACGTAATCGATCGAATCGGCACCGACACCGGTACCGGCAAGTGCACCACCGACGGTAGTATTCGATGATGTGACGTAAGGATAGGTGCCGTGATCGATGTCGAGCAGCGAACCTTGCGCACCTTCGAACATGACTTTCTTGCCCTGCTTGCGCAGGTCATGAAGCAGACCGGCGATGTCGGTCTTCATTGGTTCGACGTATTCGCCGAAGGCCAAGGCTTCGTCGTAAGTCTGCTGGAAATCGACCGCATCGACACCAAGATATTTCGTCAGCACAAAGTTGTGGTAATCGAGCGCCGCATGCAATTTTTCGGCGAGCTCCACCGGGTATTTCAAATCGGCAACGCGGATGCCGCGACGCGCGACTTTGTCTTCATAGGCCGGGCCGATACCGCGACCGGTGGTACCAATCGCCTTGCCGCCAGCCGCTTTTTCGCGAGCCTGGTCGAGGGCAATGTGGTACGGCATGATCAGCGGCGTGGCCGGGCTGATTTTCAGGCGCGAACGCACGTCGACGCCGGTGGCTTCGAGTTCGGCAATTTCTTTTTTCAATGCGGCCGGCGACAGAACCACGCCATTGCCGATCAGGCAGAGGGTGTCGGCACGGAGAATACCGGACGGAATAAGATGCAGAACGGTTTTCTTGCCGTTGATCACCAGCGTGTGGCCGGCATTGTGGCCGCCTTGGAAGCGCACGACGGCGCCAATTTTCTCGGTGAGCAAATCGACGATTTTGCCTTTGCCTTCATCGCCCCATTGAGCGCCCAATACCACGACTGACTGACCCATAAAAATCTCCAAAACTGAAACCCAGACACAGAAAAAGCCGGTGGATGACCCCCGGCTTTGTGAAATTATCCTTTAATTTGTCGGCTTTTGCAGGTTTTATTTTGGTGCAATCAGCCGCCCCGGATGAAATACAGTGCTATCAAGCCTGCGATGACCATAAACCCGCCAACGGCGCTAAGCTGACGCTCCGGCTGGGGCAATAATTGCGCCACCATGCGCTTCCAGGCTTTCGGGGCCGCGAAAAGAAACAGCCCCTCCAAAATCAGCACCAGAGCCAGTGCGGCCAGTAAATCCGCCCACACCATCTTACTTGCGCTGGTTGCCGAAGTACTTCAGGAACTCGGAATCCGGATCGAGCACCATCACGGTCTTGCCATCGGCCATGGTGACGCGATAAGCCTCCAGGCTGCGGTAGAAACCATAGAACTCGGCGTCCTGATTGTAGGCGCCGGCGGAGATCTCGGCTGCGAGGGCATCGCCTTCACCGCGCAGGGTTTGCGCATCGCGTTCGGCATTCGCCAGAATCACCTGACTGTCTCGATCAGCACCGGCACGGATGGCATTCGCTCCTTGGGCACCTTCGGCACGCAAGCGCGATGCCACCTGGGTACGCTCGGCGCGCATGCGGTCGAATACGGACTTCAGAATATCGCCTTCCTGCGGCAGGTTGATACGTTTAATGCGGACATCGAGCACTTCGACACCCAGCGTACTGGCGCCGAGATTGATGTTTTTCAGCAGGCGTCCGGTCAAATTGGATCGACCGCTGGAAACTACCTGCGACAAAGTCAGCTGGTTGATTTCATTGTTCAAGGCGCTTTTGACGATAGGCAGCAAGCGTTGCTTGGCCGCCTCTTCATCGCCACCGCTCGACGCTTTGTAGAAAGTGGTGACGTTCTTGATTTGCCACTTCACGAAAAAATCGATTTCGACGTCTTTTTTCTCGGCAGTGAGATAACGCTGCGGCTTGTCTTCCATGTTCAGGATACGACGATCGAATTTGCGGACTTCTTCGACCATCGGCCATTTGAAATGCAGCCCGGGCTTGATATCGGTACGGACGATTTTACCGAGGTTCAATACGATGGCCGTCTGGTTTTCATTGACGATGTAGGTACTGCTGAACAAGGCCAGCAACACCAATGCCGCCATAATCAATACGTTGGTGAGATTGCGCATTATCGACTTCCTTCTCGGCCTTCGCGACGGGGCGCCGGCTCGACTTTATTGACGGCATCGTTACCGATGATGGCCTGTACCGGCGCCATGCGTGTAGCAGCATTTTCTGGACTCGGCATGCCGGTACCATTTAAAGGAATGTAAAGAACATTGTTGTCGCGACCGGAAACCACTTTCTGGTTTTTCGAAAGGACTTCCTGCATGGTTTCCAGATACAAACGCTTGCGGGTAACTTCGGGGGCCTTGCGATATTGCTCGACCAGCAAACTAAAACGCTTTGCGTCACCCTGTGCTTTTGCCACGACGGAGGCTTTATAACCTTCAGATTCCGCCTTGATTCGCGAGGCGACACCCTTCGCTTCGGGAACCATCTTGCTGGCGTAGGCCTTGGCCTCGCTTTCCAGCTGGTTCTTGTTTTCGCGCGCGCTGATGGCGTCGTCGAAGGCCTGCTTCACTTCTTCGGGTGGACGTGCATTGGGCAGGGTAAATTGTGAAACCTTCAAGCCGGTTTTATACAGATTCAAGGTTTCCTGCAGATGTTTCTGGGCTTCGATCGCCAACTGGCTTCGCTCGAAAAGCACCTTGTCCATCGTATTGTTGCCGACGACTTCTCGAACGGCGCTTTCGGCCGAATGGCGCAGGGTTTCAACACCCTGCTGGTTATTGGCATCGACACTGTCGCGGAAGCCGAACAAATACAGTCGCGGATTGCTGATTTGATATTGGACGTTGAATTCGATCTCGACGATATTTTCATCCTTGGTCAGTACGCTGACCGAGTCTTTCAATTCTTCGATTTTGGTGGCATCGACGACATAGGCCGTCTCGATTGGCCAGGGCAGTTTGAAATTGGCGCCGGGCTGCATGACGCGATCATAGGCGCCGAAACGCAATACCACGCCGCGCTGTCTTTCATCGATCAACTTGAAGCTGTTGAAAGCAACCAGCACCACGACAAGACCGATGATGATCGGCACGGGCCCGCTTCCCGATGAACCGCCACGACCGTTGAAACCGTCTTTGACGCGGTTCAAAAGATCCTCTACCGGGTTACCGGTATTCTTGGGACTACCGCTGCCTTTACCGGGCGTATTCCAGGCCATGCCTACTCCGTTTACTGCGGATTTATCCGCTTTTTGTCAGTGATTAAGGATTGTAATTGGGGTCAATCAGGCCAACAAGCAAGGCCTCTTGCAAAAAATGTCCACCGGGCTCCACCGCCATGCGCTCGGCCTGAGCCAGCGGCATGTCGATTTCCAGTTGCCAACCGTGCTCATCGCTCTTTTCCGACGTAATCGCGCCTGCGGCATAAAGCCGGGAATAGACACGTCCCTGGTCTGGCGGCAGACGCAAGCTGGTCTGGAAGCGCTGTTGCGAGAAACGCGTGCCCAGAGCCTGGCGCAGAAGGTCAACGCCGTCACCGGTCTTGGCGGACAGCCAGAAACGTTCATGCCCTTGGCCAGGCGTATCGTGTCTGGCCGTCGTATCCTCGAGCCGGTCAATCTTGTTGAAGATGAGTATTTGCGGAATATCGCCCGCACCGATTTCGGCCAGCACCGAATCCACCTGTTCAATTCGCTCGTCCCGCAAGGGGTCGGCGGCATCGACAACATGCAACAACAGATCGGCATCTCGCGCTTCGGACAAGGTTGAGCGGAATGCCGCGATCAAGTCATGCGGCAGGTCGCGAACGAAGCCGACGGTGTCCGACAAGACCAGACTCGAACCACCGGGAATATCCAGACGGCGTACCGTGGGATCCAGCGTGGCAAACAATTTATCAGCGACATAGACGCCCGAGCCGGACAAGGTATTGAAAAGTGTCGATTTGCCGGCATTGGTATAACCCACCAGCGCAACCCTGGGAATGGCATTGCGAAGCCGTGCACGTCGCATCTGGGTGCGCTGCACTTCGACTTTTTCAAGACGGGATTGCAGCATTTCGACGCGCTTTTGAAGCAAACGGCGGTCGGTTTCCAATTGGGTCTCGCCGGGACCGCGCAAGCCAATCGAGCCGCCACGCTGACGTTCGAGATGGGTCCATCCACGAATCAGTCGCGTGGCCATATGCTTGAGCTGAGCGAGTTCCACTTGCAGCTTGCCTTCATGCGAAGCCGCACGCTGCGCGAAGATATCGAGAATCAATCCGCTGCGATCGACTACCCGACGGCCAAGGTCTTTTTCGAGATTGCGTTCCTGGCCTGGCGTTAATGCGTGATTGACCAACACCAAATCGGCACCCGTGGCTTCACAGGCATCTTTCACTTCGATGAGTTTACCGCTGCCGATGTAATGCGACGGACTGGCGCGCTCGATGCGCGCGTCAATCGTACCGACCACGGTGGCACCCGCCGAACGGGCAAGCTCGATGAATTCTTCCAGCAAGGTCGGATCTTGATGACCCGGACGATAGGGCTGAATCAGCAGAGCATTCTCACCCTTTCGGGTTCTCTCAAACATGGGAGTTGCCAGACCTTGTATTAACTAGCAACGGAATCCTCGGCCTCGTCTTCGACGACTTCGCCGCCGCCGGGACCGATACGCACATTGCGGGCGGGCACAACGGTGGAAATGGCATGTTTGTAAACCATTTGGCTAACGGTATTGCGCAGCAACACCACGAACTGGTCGAAACTTTCAATCGTGCCTTGCAACTTGATCCCGTTCACCAGATAGATTGCCACGGGCACGCGTTCACGACGCAGCGCATTTAAAAACGGATCTTGCAGAGATTGTGACTTGGTCATGTGAGGACTCCTTTCTTATTGTGATCACGCAATTTGGCGTGGTTTGCGACCAACGGTCCTGGGTCGCGAGACATTAGTTTAGCGTCTTAACCTGTTATCAGCGAGTGATGAAAAGTGACAGCGCCGCATCCAATTCCTCCCTATCTACATGGGGGTCGAACCAGCGCAAATCAAGCTCGCCGCGAAACCAGGTCAATTGCCGCTTGGCCAATTGCCGGGTTGCAGCAATGGCTTCTTCGCGAAATTGTGCAGCATTGGTTTCGCCGATCAAATGACGCCAGGCTTGTCGATAACCCACGGCCCGCATGGATGGCAGGTCGGGATGCAGCGCGGGATTGGCCATCAGCGTCCGCATTTCCGCGAGAAATCCGCGTTCCAGCATGAGATCGAAACGTCGGGCGATACGGTCATGCAGCACGGCCCTGTCCTTGGGCGCTATGCATATCCGTATGACCCGATACGGGAAGCGTTTCCGGACTCCGTTCTGCTGCCATTCGGTAATCGGTATCCCGGTTTGCCGGAATACCTCCAACGCACGCGTAATCCTCTGAACATCGTTCGGCTTGATACGGATTCCGGCGGCCGTATCGACCAATTGCAATTTTTCATGCATCGCGGGCCAGCCATGCAAGGCCGCCTGCGCCTGAATGTCGGCACGGATTTCTTCGTCGGCAGCCGGCATGTCCGACAAGCCATCCAGCAAGGAACGGAAATACAGTCCCGTGCCGCCGGTCAATATCGGGATTTTATTTTGCCCGCTTATCTCCGCCATCAAGGGCAGTGTTTGTTTCGCAAAATCGGCGGCACTGTAGGTTTCCCAAGGTTCGCGGATGTCAATCAGATGGTGCGCAATACCTTGCCGTTCTTCCATATCGGGCTTGGCCGAACCAATATCCATGCCGCGATAGACCAATGCCGAATCCACGCTGATGATTTCGGTCCGCAAACGATGGGCCCACTCGATGGCAAGCGCCGTCTTTCCCGAAGCTGTCGGGCCCATCAATGCAATCGCCAGTGGTCGTGAATCTTTCATGCTGCCATTTTACAGATTAAGCCGGGCATTCACTTGCATGCCGTCTGAGCCGCGTTATGATTCGGGTATGAACAAATTTAAAGCACTCGGCTTCCTCTTCGTTTTTCTGGTGCCCGCCACGCTGCCAACCGCTGCCTGGCTTGCCGTGCAAACCGGCTGGTTAAATCTGATGGCCTGGTATCCCTTGTTTTTCCTGTTTGTTCTGATCCCCGCCACCGACTTCCTGCTGGGCCACGATCCAGTCAATATCGCGCAGGCTGACGAGAGCAAGGTAAGCCAGCAAATTTGGTTCAAGGCGCTCACCTTGCTCGTTCTACCGGTGCAATGCGCGACCCTGATTTGGTCATGCCTGTGGTTTGTCGATCAAGACCTGAATTTTTTCGGCATGACTGGCTGGCTTTTTTCCCAAGGGATTGTCAGCAGTATTCTTGCGATCAATGTCGCCCATGAGCTCATTCACAAAGATGCGAAACTGGAAACCGCGTTTGGCGGTATTTTGCTAACCTCGGTCGGCTATTACGGATTCAAAATCGAACATCTCCGCGGCCATCACGTGCATGTCTCGACGCCTGAAGACGCCTCGAGCGCGCGCTTCGGGCAGAGCCTTTGGGCTTTCATGCCCGAGGCGATGTTTAGGAACACCAGGAATGCCTGGAAATTGGAAGCCGAACGTCTGAAAAAACTCGGCATCCCCTTGTTCCATTGGCGCAATGAGATGCTGGGGTGGTCGGCATTGTGGGTTGGATTTTGTGCGGCGTTTTACTTCGGCACCGGATGGATGGGCCTGTTGTTTTTTATCGCACAGGGATTATTCGCCGCCTGCTCACTGGAAGTCATTAATTACGTAGAACACTACGGCCTGGAACGCAGAAAACTCGAAGATGGTCGTTACGAAAGAACCACGCACCTGCATTCGTGGAATTCCGATTACGCGCTGTCGAATTTATTATTGTTCCAGTTGCAGCGACATTCCGACCACCACGCTTTCCCAAAACGCCGCTATGCAATTCTGCGCCACCATGAAGACTCGCCTCAATTGCCTGGCGGCTATGCCGCCATGTTCGTACTCGCGTTATGCCCGCCGCTTTGGCATCGCGTAATGGACCCGCGAGTCTTGAAGTTCAAGGAACAACTGGCCTGAATCAGCGCGAGTCCAGATAGGCCTTCAGTGCTATCACTTCCTCGTCGGTCATCACCGAAAAACGTTTCTGTGCCATCTTGGTCATCAATCCGGATTTGGACTCTTTTCCATTCGCCGTGATGCCGGTTTTCATTAGTCTGGCGAAATTTTCAAGCGTGTAGGCTTTCGCAACCAACAGAGATGGTGCGTTATCGCCAGGAAATCCGTTAAGGTCGGGCGCGTGACATTCCGGACACGATGTCATCGCCAGATGCTTGCCCAACGCGAGGATTTCGGTCGGAACCTCTTTCGATGACTGTACGATAGGATCCGGCAGATCATCGTCGAAGCTAAAGGTGCCTTCTTTCAATTGCTTTTTGATTTCGTCCGACAACGTCCCTTCGGGCAAATCCGGATTAGCCACTTCGGGCAAGGCTCGCAACCATGCCGAGATGTCGCGAACCTCCCGATCGCTCAAATATTGGAACATCTTGATCGGCATGCCGATGGGGCGATGGCCGTCATGGGTTTTGCCTTCCCGCAGCAAAGTTGCAATTCCTGCGTCATCGTAAAGCTTTCGCTTCTCGGTAAGATTGGGCGAAACTATTTTGGCTACGCCAGGCTCGTCACTGAATACCTGCCCTGCTCCACTTGCCGTGTGACAGCCATTGCAACCAACCCGAGTGGCCACCCGCAAGCCTTCAACGGGGTCACCAACCGGTTTTGCGATCATGGACGCTTGAACTGCCGGAGTCTGAGGTTCCGGCGCCTTGCCACATCCGGCCAATATGGCAATAAACAGATAGATATGGATTCGCTGCTGCATGTTTTTGAAAACGCAACGCCATACCCGAACAGGACAACAAGACAACAGGACTAATTCAATCCTCTTCCGGCCAAACAATCCCGGCAGACTTGGTGGATTTCAACACCGGCTTGCCTTGCTTCGATACCGCATTCCAGATTTTCAATGCATCGACGGTCGCGGCAACATCATGAACCCGGATTATTTTCGCACCGTTTTGCGCAGCGATCAGCGCCGCCGCGACCGAACCGAAAACGCGATCGTATACATCCCGGCCGGTCAGTGCGCCAATCATCGATTTTCGCGACAAGCCAGCCAACACGGGGACGCCAAGCTCGACAAAGCGCGGCAATTGGGCCAACAAGGCCAGATTGTGTTCCAGCGTCTTGCCGAAACCGAAGCCCGGATCTATGACGATATTCTTCTTTGAAATGCCCGCCATTTCGCAGGCAAAAATACGCTGCGTCAGAAAACTATGCACTTCCGTCACGGCATCTTCGTAGTGCGGGGCCGATTGCATCGAGCCGGGCTCGCCCTGCATATGCATCAGGATCACCGGCACTTTCAATTCGGCGGCAACGTCGATCGCATCATCACGACGCAATGCATGCACGTCATTGATCATGCTGGCACCGGCCTTTACGGCAGCACGCATGACGCCTGGTTTCGAAGTATCGATCGCAATCGGAATGTTGATTTGCCTGGCAAGCGCTTCTATCACGGGAATAACGCGCTTCAACTCTTCTTCTTCCGAAATGGCATCGGCACCGGGCCGCGTGGACTCCCCGCCGATGTCCAGCAAATCCGCACCTTCGCTCGCCAGCCGCAAGCCATGGGCGATGGCCGACTCGGTCGTGCCGTGCTGACCACCATCGGAAAAAGAATCCGGCGTAACGTTCACGATACCCATTACCCGTGCAACATCGAAACTCAGGATTTTTCCGGCACAGTCGAGCTGGGGAGTCGTATCGAACATAGTTATCCTTGAGTGACATCGGGACCATCGTCCCTCTTGCTGCAAACAAAAAGGCCAGAACGCATTCTGGCCTTTTCAATATTCAGCGACAAGTTAAATCAGGTCTGAGGAGCCGCCCCGCCAAAACTGCCGGCCACGGGCCCGATATCGTCTTTGGAGGTTTTACCCGACTTCGCCCAATCCAACGGCGGCCCAGGAATACGGCCCTCCATCACGGCGTCGATCTGGCTGACGTCAATCGTTTCATAGGTGAGCAGCGCTTCCGCCATCACGTGCAACTTGTCGATATTGTCTTTCAGAATCTGCGACGTCTTGGCATAGGCAGTATCAAGAATGTTGCGGACAACCTCGTCGATTTTTTTCGCGGTATCATCCGACACGTTTTTGGTTTGCGATACCGAACGGCCCAGGAATACTTCGCCTTCTTCTTCGGCATAGGCAATCGGGCCAAGCTCTTCGGACAAGCCCCATTTGGTGACCATGTTGCGGGCCATCTTGGTAGCGCGTTCGATATCGTTCGAAGCACCGGTCGTAACCTTGTCGGCACCGAAAATCAATTCTTCGGCTACGCGTCCGCCGTAAAGCGAGCAGAGTTGCGATTGGATCGCGACACGGTTGATGCTGTACTTGTCACCTTCGGGCAAATACATGGTCACACCGAGCGCACGGCCACGGGGGATGATGGTGACTTTGTAAACCGGATCATGCTCGGGCACCATTCTGCCGACAATCGCATGGCCGGCTTCGTGGTACGCCGTCAGTTTTTTCTCGTCTTCGCTCATCACCATCGAGCGACGTTCGGCACCCATTAAAATCTTGTCACGCGCCTTGTCGAAGTGTTCCATGCGAACTTCTTTGGCATTTTCGCGGGCAGCAAACAAGGCTGCCTCATTCACCAGATTCGCGAGATCGGCACCGCTGAAACCCGGTGTGCCGCGAGCAATGGTCATCGGTTCGACATCGACGTCGAGCGGGACTTTGCGCATATGCACTTTCAGGATTTGTTCGCGGCCGCGAACATCGGGCAAGCCGACAACGACCTGGCGATCAAAACGGCCCGGACGCAGCAAGGCCGGGTCCAGCACATCGGGACGGTTGGTAGCGGCGATAACGATCACGCCTTCGCCACCTTCAAAGCCATCCATTTCGACCAACAAGGCATTCAGGGTTTGCTCGCGTTCGTCATGACCGCCGCCCAAACCGGCACCGCGATGACGACCGACGGCATCGATTTCGTCGATGAAGATAATGCAGGGAGCATGCTTCTTGGCTTGGTCGAACATGTCGCGGACACGGCTTGCGCCGACGCCGACGAACATTTCGACAAAGTCCGAACCGGAGATGCTGAAGAAAGGTACTTTCGCTTCGCCGGCAATGGCGCGCGCCAACAGGGTTTTACCAGTGCCGGGATTACCGACCATCAAGATGCCACGCGGAATACGGCCACCCAGCTTCTGGAAGCGGCCCGGATCACGCAAAAACTCTACCAGTTCGCCAACTTCTTCCTTGGCTTCGTCGCAACCGGCAACGTCTTCAAAGGTCACTTTAACCTGGTCTTCGCCTTGCATTTTCGCACGCGAACGGCCGAAGCTCATTGCACCGCCTTTACCTCCGCCCTGCATCTGGCGCATGAAGTA
>Ga0066402_1000054_pt1 | contig 12266 bp, 11 predicted proteins | sample LakWasMeta2_LOW4_2_FD_59489 | JGI IMG/M metagenome (GOLD analysis project Ga0066402, IMG submission 59489) | Freshwater sediment methanotrophic microbial communities from Lake Washington under simulated oxygen tension - Sediment Metagenome 2_LOW4 | ecosystem: Environmental > Aquatic > Freshwater... | reverse complement strand
GGATAGGGGCAACTGGGCTGATAGCAGGGTTTCAAGCTGCAGATAACCGCTGTAACTGAGACGTTCGCGCAAGTCAGTGGTTATTTCTTGCTCGATGGGTCGTTGATTAGGGGGCAGGTTCATCGGATCGTGCACGTGTAAACGAAGTATCAACAGCTTAGCGCATCTTCTTCACGAATTCTTCGCAAAAATCCGTCGAGAAATAATCCGTCATGTATTAGTCGCAATGCTTGGTTAGAATCAGCGGTCAAAATTTACTGAAGCACATCAGGGGAAATGTATGCGTTCATGGATTAAGGGGTTTACTGCGGCGGCATTTCTGCTGCCGGGTTTGGCGTTTGCGCAATGCGTGTCGTTGACGACAGGTGGAGTCGCTTATAACCAGAACTTCGACACGCTGTCGAACACAGCCGGCAGTACGACCAACAATCTCACCATCACCGGCTGGTTCATGACCGAAACCGGTGGCGGTGCACGCGACAACGAGCAATACGCTGTCGATACCGGCGCCAGCACCACCGGCGACACCTATAGCTACGGTGCAGCGGCCGCAACTGATCGAGCTATCGGTGGTCTGCAAAGCGGCACCCTGATTCCCGTTTTCGGTTCCTGTTACACCAATAACACCGGCGCCAGCATCACCAGTCTTGCCATCGCCTATACAGGTGAACAATGGCGCCTGGGCACTGCCGCACGCACCGACCAGATTAGTTTCGAATACAGCACCTCAGCCACCGACTTGGCGACAGGCACATGGACCGGCGTGGCAGCACTGAATTTCGTGACGCCCGACACCGGCACCACTGGCGCCAAGAACGGCAACGCAGTGGCAAGCCGTACGGCCCTGAGTACCTCGATTGGTAGCCTGAGCATTCCCAATGGCGCCACGTTCTGGATCCGCTGGATCGACACCAACGCCAGCGGCGCCGACGACGGTCTGTCGGTCGACGATTTCTCGCTGACGCCTACCAGCACCGGTGTCACACCCGGCCTCACCATCAACGATGCCTCGCTTACAGAAGGCGACAGCGGCAGCACCGTGATGAGCTTCACCGTGAGCTTGAGCGCTCCAGCAGGCCCAGGCGGCGTTACCTTCGATATTGCCACCGCCGATAACTCGGCGACTTCCGCAAGTGGCGATTTTGTCGCCAAATCACTGACCAGCCAAACGATTGCGGCCGGCAACAATAGCTATACCTTCGACGTCACGATCAATGGCGATACCGCGGTCGAGTCGAACGAAACCTTCTTCGTGAATGTCATCAACGTCACTGGTGCCAACGTGGCCGATGGACAGGGCCAAGGCACGATCCAGAACGACGATGTCGTGGTGACGCCTATTCACCAGATTCAGGGTTCGGGACTTGCCTCGCCACTGAATGGCTCCAGCATCGTCACTGAAGGCATCGTCACTGCACAGAAATTCAACAACGGTTTTTTCCTGCAAACGCCAGACGCGAATGTGGATGGAAATCCCGCCACCTCGGAAGGTATTTTCGTTTTCACTTCCACGGCACCACCGGCCAGTGCTGCCGTGGGCAACCGCGTTCGCGTGAGTGCCACCGTGACCGAGTTCACTCCGAGCACAAACCTCAACCAGTTATCAATCACCGAACTGGTGTCGGTGACCTCGATCCAGGTGCTGTCCAGCGGCAATGCCCTGCCCGCACCCGTCTCGCTGACCAGCGCCGATTTCTCGGCCACATCGACTCCAGGCACTGCCGAGAAATACGAAGGCATGCGCGTGGCAGTCGCCAACGCCATTGCCGTTTCCGGATCGGATGGCAACATCACTGAATCCAGTGCAACTTCCAGCAGCACCGGTGTATTCCATGTTGTGATGACCGATGTGGCGCGTCCGTTCCGCGAACCTGGCTTAGGCGTTCTTGACAACTTCCCGATTCCCGGTGGCAAGACTCCTCCGCGTTTCGATACCAATCAGGAACGCCTGATGGTGCGTAGCCGCGGCCAAATCGGCGCCACTGCTCTGGCAATCGATGCCGATACGTTCCTCAGCAATATGGTCGGCGTACTCGATTATTTCTCGGGTGCCTGGGCGATTTTGCCGGATGCCGGCGCACCACCCACCCTCGTTGGCGGCAAAATGGCGACGGCCGTGAATGACCCTTCCTACGATGATGTCACCATCGGTGCTTTCAACTTGTTGCGCTTCTTCGATGAAGTCAACAACAGCAATGGCGCTCCGACACTCACTGCCTCCGCACTCGACAAACGCCTGACCAAAACCAGCCTGGCCATCTGCGACTATCTCAAGTCGCCGGATATTCTCGGTGTGGTAGAAGTTGAAAACCTTCGCGTACTTGGCTTGCTTGCCGATCGCATCAATTCCACTTGTGCCAGCGCACCTGGCTATGTGCCTTATCTGGTGCAAGGCAATGACGTTGGCGGAATCAATGTGGGTTTCCTTGTCAGCAACCGCAGCGTCGGCGCAGTCAACCGCGTAGAAGTGGTGGAAGTGGTGCAGTACGGCAAGACCACCACGCTCTCTAATCCCGATACTTCCACCAGTCTGCTTAACGACCGTCCACCACTTTTGCTGCGTGCCATCGTCCATCAGGACAACGGTGCCACCTTCCCGGTCACGGTAATCGTCAATCACTTGCGTTCGCTCAACGGTATCGACGATGCAACGCCTGGCAGTTCCGGTTGGCCGACGGAAAGTGAACGTGTCCGCACCAAGCGGGCACGACAAGCGGCCTTCCTTGCCGATCTGGTGGAAACCCGGCAACAGGCTGATCCAAACGAACGTATCGTGCTGCTTGGCGACTTCAACGCCTTTGAATTCAGCGACGGTTATGCCGATGTGCTTGGCATTGTGCGCGGCGACGAAGTTGCCGAGCCCACCGTGTTGACATACCTTGCAAGCCCGATCACCGCTCCACTCTACGATGGCTCTTCGTTCACGGCCGATCCGGATGAACGTTATTCGTATGTTTTCGATGGCAATGCTCAAACTCTCGATCATGTTCTGGTAAACGAAGCCGTCGTGCTGGACGCTGCCGACGTTGTCGTCGAGCACGCACGCATCAACGCCGATTTTGGCGTGCATAATTTCGGTATCGCCGGAAACGGTATCCGTGTTTCCGATCACGACCCGGTGCTTTTGTACCTGAAAGTACGCTCGTTCCAGGATGTTGATCTGGCGGTTTCCGTCAGTAACCCGGACAGTTCGCTCAACAGTGGAAACAGCACCACCTATGCCGTCAACGTCAGCAACTTGAATGCCAGCGAAGCGGTTGATAATGCGGTGTTGTCACTGACACTCGATGCCGCGATTGCCGGCGTCAATGTTACTGCTGCTGCAGGCTGGACATGTGCCGCGCCCGTTCTGGCGGCGGCAAGTACCTCGGTTGAATGCACCGCGTTGACCTTTGCGGCCAGCGCTGTCGCTGCGTTCTCGGTGGTCGTACCGGTTCCGGGAGCATTCCTGGATGGCGACCTGACATTGAGTGCCAGCATTTCGGCCGAGCAAGGTGACTCCAATCCAGCCAACAATATCGGTTCGGATTTTGTGACCATCATCGGCAAAAAATCCGATCTTGCCGTACGTACGCGCGGTGCCAGCAGGATTTATGCGGGCTACAAAACCCGCATCAACACCGTTGCCGACAACTATGGTCCCGATGCTGCCGAGAATGTGGTGGTTGCCATCACCACCAACGCATCGGCCAGTTTCTTCAAGATCACCACCGTACCGACAGGCTGGAGCTGCGCGCTCGACCCGGCTTACCCATCAGCACGCTTCCTGTGCTCGCTGGCTGCAGGCACACAAATGGCAACGGGTGCCCGTCCGGAATTCGTGCTCACCTTTACCGCACCGGCTTCGATGGCATCAAGCAACCTGATTATCGGCGCGGGTATTTCAGCTTCGACGTCAGATCCCTCCGTTGGAAACAATGAAAACAGTTATTCCCTGTATATCGAACCCCTGCGAGGCAGTTCGATCCCGGCGAATTAATTTGCGTTCGATATTTGTTAAAAAACCCAGCTTCGGCTGGGTTTTTTATTCCATTCGCCTGCGAACGGCTTGCCTTTAGGGTGCGTTGACTGTTATCTATCAGATTGCCTGGGAGGGCTCAGACGATGTCTATAGTTGCCAATTTTGAAATTGAATATCAGCAATACCTCGGACCCGATGGACGTTTGATAAATAACGATCTTCCCGAGTTCGCAAATGACAAGAAAAACATTCTCGAACTGTTCAAGCACATGCTTTACGTGCGCAGCTTCGATACCAAGGCCGTTGCCTTGCAAAGGACCGGCAAACTGGGCACCTATGCATCGTGCCTCGGTCATGAAGCCACCCATATCGGCATCGGTAGCGCCATGCACTACGATGATGTATTTGCACCCAGCTATCGCGAATACGGCGCGCAGTTCATGCGCGGCGTGAAGCCCCGCGACGTACTGATGTACTGGGGCGGCGATGAACGCGGCAATAATTTTTCGGGGCCGCCGCATGATTACGCGTGGTGTGTACCCATCGCCACGCAATGCCTGCACGCGGCAGGTGCGGCGCTGAGTTTCAAATTGCGCAATGAACCGCGTGTTGCCGTTTGCTGCGTCGGCGATGGCGGCTCGTCCAAGACCGATACCTATGCCGCCATCAATTCCGCAGGCGCCTACGGTCTGCCTTTCATTCTTTGCATCATCAATAACGGCTGGGCGATATCGGTACCGCGCAAGGCACAAACCGGCGCGAAGACACTCGCACAAAAAGGCATTGCCGGTGGTCTGCACTGTGTGCAAGTCGATGGCAATGATATTATCGCGGTGAGGGGTGCGATGGATCATGCGCTCAAGCTCGCCCGCAACGGCCATGGTGGCAGCGTCATTGAATTCGTCACCTATCGATTATCCGATCACACGACTGCCGATGATGCCCGCCGCTATCGGGAAGATGCCGAAGTAAAAGCGGCCTGGGAACGCGAACCGATTTCGCGACTGCGCACGTATCTAACCAATGAAAAGATGTGGAGCGAAGCTGAAGAAACCGCCTGGAAGGAAGAATGCGGTCGTTTGGTTGACGAAGAAGTCAACGCCTATCTGGAAACCAAGGTACAACCGGTCGAAGCCATGTTTGATTATCTTTATGGCGACATGCCGGCGGACGTACTTGCCCAGCGCGCCGACGCGATTGCCTGGGAGAAACGCTGATGGCCGCCATCACCTTGATTGAAGCGATCACGCAGGCGCTCGCCTACGAAATGAAACACGACGAAAACGTGATCGTGCTCGGCGAAGATGTCGGCGTCAACGGCGGCGTATTTCGCGCAACCGCAGGCCTGCAACAAATATTCGGCGATCAGCGCGTACTCGATACCCCGCTCGATGAAACCACCATTGCCGGGCTCACGGTTGGCTTGGCAACCCAGGGAATGAAACCGGTCGCCGAAGCGCAATTCGACGGCTTCATGTATCCGATGGTCGACCATATCATTTGCCATGCGGCACGCATGCGCTATCGCACGCGTGGACGCCTGACCTGCCCGATGGTACTGCGGGTGCCATGGGGCGGCGGTATTCGTGCGCCGGAACATCATTCAGAAGCGAACGAATCCATTTTCACCAATGTGCCCGGGCTGCGTGTCGTCATGCCTTCATCGCCACAACGGGCTTACGGATTATTGCTGGCTGCCATTCGCGATCCCGACCCGGTGATTTTCTTCGAGCCAAAGCGAATCTATCGCCAGTACAAGGAAGAAGTGCCCGATGACGGCGAAGCCTTGCCGCTGGATGTCTGTTTCGTATTGCGCGACGGCAGTGACGTGACGCTGGTCAGCTGGGGTTCGCAAATCAAGGAGACCCTCGAAACCGCCGATGCACTTGCCAAAGAAGGCATCAGCGCCGAAGTCATCGACGTCGCGTGTTTGAAGCCGCTGGATTTCGACACTATTCTGGAATCGGTGAAGAAAACCGGACGCTGTGTGATCGTGCATGAAGCCGCAAAAACGGCAGGATTCGGCGCCGAAATAGCCGCACGTCTGGCCGAGGAAGCGCTTTACGATCTGCATGCGCCGGTCGAACGCGTGACCGGCTACGACACGCATATCCCGCTGTTCCGCCTTGAAATGAAATACCTGCCAAGCGTGGAAAAAATATTGGCCGCCGTAAAGCGGACCTTGTCGGTCAGCTGAGTTTCTGTAGGAGCGCCTTTTAGGCGCGAATGTTCTGCGACAAACCCATTCGAGAATCAAACATGAGCAATACAAAAATATTTTACCTTCCTGATCTTGGCGAAGGTCTGCCGGATGCCGAGATTGTCGAATGGATGGTAAAAGTCGGCGATGTCATTCGATTGGATGAGCCGCTGGTATCCATGGAAACCGCAAAGGCAGTGGTTGAACTGCCTTCGCCGGTTTCCGGAAAAATTCTGAAGCTCGCAGGCGGCCCGGGCGATGTGATTAACACCGGCACAATGCTGGTGGAATTCGAAATGGACATGAGCTTGCCGCAGCGCGCCGAAGCGCAAGACACCGGACATCAACATGGCGCCGCAGCGCACGCACCGGCCGAACCTGCACAAACGAACTCGGCCATACCGCCTACCGTCGTTGCACCCACGGAAGAAATGCCGAAATCAGCAGACGCCGGTACCGTGGTCGGGGCCATGCAAAGTAGCGACGCCATTCGTAGCGAACAAACACTGGCGATTGGCGGTGTCAAAGCCGTGCCTGCCGTGCGCGCGTTGGCCAAAAAGCTGGGCGTTGATCTCGCTGGCGTTGCAGCTACCGGCGCCGATGGCGTGGTCACGATGAGCGACGTGAAAAATGCCGCTGCCAATGGCAGTGCAAAGCCACAAGTGGCTACGCGCACGCAAACGGCACCGATGGCAACGGCCTCCTTGTTCGGCAATGAAACAACATCTGCACCCGCAGTTCGCGCACCTTCGGCGCCTGCAGTAAAAGCCGTTGCTCCACTCGATGTCGACCATCCGATTCGCGGCGTACGTCGCAACATGATCCGGGTGATGAGCGAAGCCCATGCGCAAGTCGTTCCGACGACCTTGATGGACGATGCCGACATCCATTCGTGGCAAGCGGGCGAAGACATCACCGTGCGTTTGATTCGCGCGATCGTAGTGGCCTCCCAGGCCGTGCCGGCATTGAATTCCTGGTTCAACGGCAAGGAAGGCACCTTGCGTCGTCATTCAAAAGTCGATATCGGCATAGCCGTCGACACCGATGACGGCCTGTTCGTGCCAGCACTGCGAAACTGCGAAAACATGACCGCACAGGATGCGCGAAAATCGATCAATCGCATTCGTGAACTGGTAAAGACGCGCAGCATTCCTCCCGAAGAATTGCGCGACTTCACCATCGTGCTGTCGAACTTCGGCGTGTTCGCCGGCAAATATGCCACACCGGTGGTGACGCCGCCCTGCGTGTGCATCGTTGGAGCCGGTCGTTTATTCCACGAATTGGTCCCGGTGCTCGGCGGCGTGGAAACCCATCGCATCATGCCGATATCGCTGACCTTCGACCATCGCGCCTGTACGGGCGGCGAAGCGGCTCGATTCCTGCGCGCATTACTGGATGACCTGCAACGCACGCGCTAATTTACATTTTCGAACACGGGAACCGCTTCGGCGGAACCCGTAAAAAAATTAGTTGCGGATTCTGAACTGCTTCGAGCGAATCCAGAACGATACAGCCATCACGATCAAAAACGCTTTGTATGCCGACAAGGTAGCCACGACTTGCGGCCACAGATTGCCGGCATCGGTCCAGTCGAACGAATATGCCCACCGCATGGCAAGGCCACTCGCCAACAGCGCGATCACGATGGCGGCAAGATCAAAACGCCGGCGTGATGGATTGACTACCAGGGATTTCGGAAATACCCAATAACACCAGGTAAGGATGGCAAACCACGGGGCGAATAAAATCAAGGCAAGATTGGCCATCAGTTTTTCTCTTCCGATACCGCACGAAGCGCCGCAAGGCCGGCCTCGACGTCGGCGGACCCGATACCGTCAGGAAAAACCGCAAACGCCTGCACTCCCGACAAGGCCAGATCACCCGACTTTAAATCGGCGATGCATTTTCCGGCCTCTTTCGGCGTAGCGAATGCAAGGCTTTGCAACAGCAAGTCGCCATGGGCATTCAGGAACTTGAAATAAAACTTGCCGTCGCTTTCGCGATATTGCTTGAACGTCGGCACGGCTTTTTTCTCGATGACTTTTTTCGTCTTCGATGCGATGTCGCCAAGATTTCTCAAGCCTACCGCGTAACGCAGCTCCCGCATCAGTGGCGCGGCAATCGCTCGCGCTTTTTCGGCACCGGCCTGCAATTGACGCTCAATTTTTTCCGGATTGGCTATCAAGGCTTCGTATTGCTCGCGCATCGGCGCGACCTCGATATTGATCGTTTCAAACAAGGCCTGCTTGGCTTCGCCCCAGGACAATCCATCGAGCAATGCCTGGCGAAATCCGGCGCATTTTTCCGCGCTGGAAAATGCCTGATACAAACTGAACAAATGCGAGTTATCCGGATCCTTGGCTTCGCCGGGCAAGCGCGAATCGGTCACGATGCCGGCAATGAGTTTTTTCAATTCCGCTTGTCCAGCGAACAAGGGAATGGTGTTGTCGTAGCTTTTGCTCATCTTGCGACCATCAAGGCCAGGCAAGGTGGCGACCGATTCCTCGATCACTGCCTCCGGAAGCACCAGATGCTCGCCGTAGGAATGATTGAAACGCGCGGCAAAGTCACGCGCCATTTCGATATGCTGGATTTGGTCGCGACCGACAGGAACCTTGTTTGCACCGAACAACACGATATCGGCCGCCATCAAGACGGGATACATGAACAGCCCGGCGGTAATGCCGGCATCTTCGTCTTCCTGCTTTGCCGTATTGATATCCACTGCCGCTTTATAGGCATGGGCGCGATTGAGCAGGCCTTTTCCGGCGACACAGGTCAGCAACCAGGTCAACTCTGGAATTTGCGGAATATCCGATTGACGATAAAACCAGACTTTATCGGGATTCAGGCCGGCGGCCAGCCATGTCGCGGCAATTTCAAGAGTTGATCGTTGCACGCGAACCGGATCGGCAATTTTTATCAACGAATGATAGTCGGCCAGAAAGTAGAAGCTTTCGGTATCGGGCTTCAGGCTGGCGGCAATCGCCGGGCGTATGGCCCCTGCGTAATTGCCCAGATGCGGCGTGCCTGAAGTGGTGATGCCAGTAAGAACGCGAGTCGTCATGGGAAATTGGATAAACCTTGAATAAACGCGGCTAGTTTACCCTTTTCACCCCTAACCCCGCATTCAACATTCACGCGTTTAGATGGGCGCACAACAAAGGAGTGCCTTATGAAACGCCTGTTATCCGCCGCCATCGCCATGACCGCCCTGTTTGGCCTGTCTGCCTGCTCTGCCAAGGCAAACGAACATCTGGTGGACGTCCAAATCCGCGACATGGATCGCTATTCCACGCTGGAAAATTATTTCGAACGAAACAAGACCTATGTAGCAGGCCGCCCGGGCCACCGCTATTCCGTGGTCTTGCAAAACCAGACCGGTCAACGCGTACTTGCCGTGTTGTCGATTGACGGCGTCAATGCCATCAGTGGCCAGACTGCCAGTGCTTCGCAAACCGGCTACGTACTTGCACCGTATCAGCGCATGGAAATTCGCGGTTGGCGAAAAAACATGCAGGACGTTGCACAATTCCGCTTTACCGATCTGCCCGATAGTTATGCGGCACGTACCGGTCGCCCGGAGAATGTCGGCGTCATCGGCGTGGCAGTCTTCCGTGAGCGCCGTTATCAGTATTACGAGGAGTACGAACAGGATGATGACTATCGCGACGGTCGTTTCACCCCAAAATCGAACGAGCGCAATCAGGCAGATGCCGCCGATGCTGCCGCAGCGCCGGCCCCCGCGATGAAATCACAAGGTTCGATGGCCGAATCGCGTTCGCGTCAGGAATTGGGCACCGGGCACGGTGAACGCCGCTATGACCCGGCTCGTCACACGACGTTTGAACGAGACAGCACTTATCCAAACCAGGTCAGCAAGATTTTTTACGATTCCTACGAATCGCTGGTGGCACGAGGCATTATCCGCGACTACCGCTATCGCGACAGGGATCGTGGTGGCCCTGACGCCTTCCCGATTGGTTTTGTTCCCGACCCTTACGACAACTGAAATAAAGATGCAGAAGAAAAAGGCCGCTCGTCGAGCGGCCTTTTTTACTTGCCCGATTTCTTAACCACTTTTTTGGCAACTGGTTTTGGCAACTTCTTGGCCGGTTCTTTTTTTGCGGAAACCGATTTTGCCGTCGTCTTTTTCGTAGAGGCCTTTGAAGGCAATTTCTTTTTGTTCGACTTTACTTTTTCCAGCATTTCACCGGCCAGCAGGACATCGTGTGAAATCAGGCCGGCTGCCTTGGCGATGGCGATTTTTGCTTCTACCGCATTTTCGTTCGGGTCAGCCTGCAATAACTCACGAATGGCTTCACTTACCGCCTTGGCTGCATCGCGCTGCAGCTTTGCCTTGGAGCTTTTTTTGACGAGATCAAGAATGGCATCGACCAGGGGTTTTATGTAGCCAGCTTCAATCGCCATTTAGATGCCCGCCTCGGAATTCAATTTTTATCGCCGGCTTTTTCGATTTTCTCGCCCACTTTCTTCACGTCCTTGCCAACACCTTCCACTGTGTTGCAGGCGCTCAAGGCAAATACGGAAACCATCATCAGTGCCAGCACAATACTTTTTGCGTGTTTCATGGAAATATCCTTCCTGTTGTTAATGGTGATTTGGAACGGTCTCAAAAACCGCGACGATTAGGCGAATCAATCGCGCATCAGGGTCGATTTTCCAAACAGGCTCTCGACCAGATCCACCGCCAGCTGTGCAGTTTTATTATGTTCGTCAAATGCCGGATTAAGTTCAACAATGTCCAGCGACCCAAGCTTGCCGGTATCGGCAATCATTTCCATGACTAATTGCGCTTCGCGATAGTTCGGACCACCAGGCACGGTGGTGCCAACGCCGGGCGCAATGGCCGGATCCAGAAAATCAACGTCGAAGCTGACATGTACGTGGGTATTGTCGTCGATGTCTTCGAGCGCTTCTTCCATTGCACGCTTGATGCCGATTTCATCGATATAGCGCATATCGTAAATATCCAGACTGTATTCCTTGACCAGTTTTTTCTCGCCGGCATCCACCGAACGGATGCCGATCTGTCGAATATCTTCCGCATTCATCGCCGGACTGAAGCCACCCAAATGCGTCAATGGCTGTGGGCCGAGGCCGCACAGGCATGACACCGGCATGCCATGGACATTCCCCGATGGCGTAACTTCATGCGTATTGAAATCGGCATGGGCATCCAGCCAAATAACGCGCAATTTTTTTCCCTGCGCCCGGCAATAGTTTGCAACGGCCGTAATGCTGCCAATGCCGAGACAGTGATCACCACCGAGCAGGATCGGCAATTGCTTTTTCTCGAGGGCCGATGCCATTGCCAGCATGACGGCGCGGTTCCAGACGACGACTTCATCAAGATGGCGATAACCGTCAACCGGTGGCAACCATGGGTTAACCGGGCCACTCAGATTGCCCAGGTCCTGTACGTCGAAACCACGCTCACGCAGCGCGGATTCAAGCCCGGCTACCCGCAATGCTTCGGGGCCCATCGAGGCACCACGATGGCCGGCACCAATATCGGTAGGTGCGCCAATCAGAACAATTTGCGGTCGGGCATTCGACATGGAAAATCCAGCGTTTTCGAGGTTGCCTAGGTTATCACTGGCGCTGGTGAAACGCAGTCGGGAATTCGGTTTTATCGGTTGACAGTCAATTCTTCCGGCAATTTTGCCTTTTGCCAGGCCTGCCAGCTTCCATCAAGCAAAGTGACGGCGAAACCATGCTCGGCCAATATCTCTTCGGCGATGCCGGCACGTCTACCGCTTTTGCAATAAACAACAAGCGCACGCGGTTCGCCTAACTCGGCGATTCTGGATTCCAGTTCATCATGCGGGATCAGGACGGCACCGGGCACATGGCCTGCGGCGTATTCATCCGGTGTGCGAACATCAAGAATGAGAGGTGCATTACCGGTCTTGATCGCGTTTGCCAACTCTGCAGCTTGCATTGCAGGCTTATCGGAACAGGCCGACATCAACAGCACGAACGTCAATAACATCAACAATCTGAGCATGGAGATAATCCTTATGGTGCCGGCACCCGGATTCGAACTGGGGACCTACCGCTTACAAGGCGGTTGCTCTACCA
>Ga0066402_1000048_pt1 | contig 12734 bp, 9 predicted proteins | sample LakWasMeta2_LOW4_2_FD_59489 | JGI IMG/M metagenome (GOLD analysis project Ga0066402, IMG submission 59489) | Freshwater sediment methanotrophic microbial communities from Lake Washington under simulated oxygen tension - Sediment Metagenome 2_LOW4 | ecosystem: Environmental > Aquatic > Freshwater... | reverse complement strand
CATCGCGATGGATTAATTCTAATTCAAAATCGACTTCATCAAGGATTGATGTTTTTTCTTTAACCTCTTTTGTTTTATCGTATAAGTCTAAATACTTTGATTTGTAATTTTCAAATTCTTGTTCGTCTAATTCAATATCGTCAAAGCTGAAATCTACATAAGAAGAAATGACATTCTTTAAACGGATTATATCCCTAAATGCTTTGATAAATTCTAATTCTTCATCTTCTGAGACAAAATCATCAACGGCTTCAAAATTAGGCACTATATCAATTAACTTTTGGTAGGCTTCGTTTATGTCTTTTACATACTTTTCATAAGGTTGCATTATGATTATTTCTTTCGCATCCTTGTTTGAAAATAATGCAATTGCATCATCAGTAGCTTTCTTTAGATTACGGAAAACTACAATATTACCTTGTGATTTCTTTTCTCCTAAAATCCTGTTTGTTCTTGAATAGGCTTGTATTAATCCGTGATGTCTTAAATTTTTATCGACAAATAATGTGTTTAAAGTTTTGCTGTCGAATCCAGTAAGAAACATATTGACAACAAACAAAATATCGATTTGCTTCTGACGTACTCTATTAGCAATATCTTTGTAATAATTGTAAAATAAAATACTATCCCGGGTTGAATAATTGGTCTTGAATGTTTGGTTGTATTCTTGAATATATTCTTCTAAAACATCACGAGTATGAGGGTTAACTTTTGCATCTGTAAAATCAAAATCCTCTTCCTCGATGCTGTTGTGGTTCTTTTCGTCTTCGTTGGCAGTATAACTGAATATAGTAGCAATATTAAGATTGTGTTTGCCTTGTTTTTTAAGCTCTCTAAATAGGTTAAAATACTTAATAAGAGTATCAACACTATTTACGCAAAACATAGCCGTAAACTCTCTATTGTGTGTTTTAATAGGGTGTTGTTGTATGATGTAATTGGCAATTTTCTCTAATCGTTGTGGGCTTTCCATCAACTCCTTTGTATCTATTGCTTCTACATCAATATCTATTTCATTTTGTGAGTTTTCTTTTTCTCTGTACTTACCAACATACTCGACTGAAAAACGCAAAACATTTTCATCTTTTATAGCATCTGTAATTACGTATTGATGTAATTTTTCGCCAAATAAACTCGCTGTTGTCTGTTTAATCCCTTTTATTGAAGTTGCATTATCAGCAAATATTGGAGTTCCCGTGAAACCAAACATTTGGTAATTATTGAAATACTGGGTAATCTTTTTATGTGTATCTCCAAACTGGCTGCGGTGGCATTCATCGAAAATAAAGACAATCTTTTTATCTTTAAGATTATCCATAGTTTTGAGATGATGCTCTTTTGTAATGGCATTGTACAACTTTTGAATTGTAGTAACTATTAGCTTATTGTTAGCATCATTGAATTGATTTACTAATGATTTTGTATTATTGGTAGTATCTACACAATCAGGCTTAAAAGCGTTGAACTCCTTTGCGGTTTGGTAATCTAAATCTTGTCTATCTACACAAAAAACAACCTTATCGACCTTGGGTAATTGTGATAATATTTGACTTGCCTTGAATGAAGTTAAAGTTTTTCCCGATCCTGTTGTGTGCCATATATAACCATTATGCGTGCTATTTTTTACTTTATCAATAATTCTTTCTACTGCAAAGAACTGGTAAGGTCGTAAGACCATTAGCATTTTATCAGTATCGTGCAGGACAATATACTTGGTAATCATTTTAGACAAATGACATTTCTCCAGGAATGTATTAGCGAAATCCTCTAGTTTAGAAATGCGTTTATTATTATCATCCGTCCAATAGAATGTTTGTTTGAAGTCTGGTTTTTTATTACCAAAATTGCTATAATATTTTGTATTTACTCCATTACTAATTACAAATACTTGAACAAAATTAAACAAACCAGTATTGGAAGAAAAAGAATGTTTTTGATACCGATTGATTTGATTGTAGGCTTCTTTTAATTCTATGCCTGTTTTCTTTAACTCTATTTGAACTAAAGGCAAACCATTTATTAGAATAGTAACATCGTAGCGGTTTTTATATGTACCCTCAACAGTGATTTGATTTGTAACTTGGTACTGGTTTTGACACCAAAAATCCATATTGATAAACTCAACATAAACCAACTCATTATTATCGTTCTTGAAGGCAAACTTATCACGAAGTAATAAGGCTTTTTCGAAAATGTTGTTTGACTTTGAAAGATGGTTTAGAATCTGCTTGAAATCACTATCAGAAAAAACCTTATTATTGTGTTTTTCTAATTGTTTTTTAAGATTAACCAAAAGTTCTGATTCATCTTTAATAGTTACTTTATCATATCCATTAGCTGCTAATTGACTGATTAAGTTTTGTTCTAATATTAATTCTGATTGTGATGTCATATATTTTAAACAAACATTTTTTGTAGTAAACCTTTTTTGTATTCCTGTGTGTCTTGAATTTGATTTGAAACTAATTCTATTTTTTCGTCAATTGCTGAAAAGAAATTAGCGATTTTGTTTTGCTCTATAACATCTGGAATAAAAACAGATTGTTCGTAAATAGCATCTTTATTTAAACTTATTTGAGCAGTTCCGTTAGTTTTTCTTCGTAATTCAATATTAATTTTATCCGAATTGATGTAATAAGAAAAAAATATTGGGTTAAAAGTATTGTTTTTAAGCACTAATTTATAAACGTGGTCGCCTAAAATATATTTATCATTTTCATTTATAACAACTGTTTTCCCAATAATTAAACCAACGCCAATATCATCTTTAGGCATAATTAAATCTCCAATATTTAGTATTTCTTTATTGTAATTAGTGTGTTTTTTAGCTATTAATTTGCAATTAGATGAAATCCCTCCCATATCAACAATTATATATTTACCGTCATTTTCTATAAAATTACTTTTAGATTTACCTGTTGAAATATTAAACACACTACTTAGAACACTATATTTCCAATCCTCAAATTCATTACCATTATCATCTTTAAACCTTATTTCTTGGTTGAAGATTTTTTGCATAATGCCTTTTTTGTATTCTTCTAAAAGTGATTTTTTTTCTTTTAAAAGGTTTAGTTTTTCGTCTACCGCTGAAAGGAAACTTGCTATTTTGGTTTGTTCTTCGAAGTTTGGTAAATTAATATTAAATTTTAAAATATCTGAACCTGGTAAATTAGCTACAGTTGCTTTTCTAATAAATTTATCAACTTGATTTTTTGATAATTTTGTCTGAAAAAAATATTTAAAATAAAATGAATTTGTATTATCTTTCAATCTTATTCTTACTGCATATGCACTTGGAATAAAGTCAATATTTTGCTTTCGAAAAACACCTGTTAATCCACAATCTGCTGTCGTAATCATTACTAAATCGCCATCCAATAATCTATGTGTTTTAACAGTATTATCATCTAATAAAGCAGTTGGTACTTGAATATATTTTATTTCTCCTTCTAAAGAAATATCAGTTCCTCTTATAGTTTTTACATTACCTGTTTCACTATAATCATTGGCATTAAATCGAGGACCATATCCATAACTATCAACAACATCTTTAAATAATATATTATCGTATTTATTATAATAATCTGGAAATCGTAATTTTGGTTGTAGTGTTTCCATATTAAAAAGGTGCTTTAATATTTAATTCGTGACAAAATGAAGCAATAGTATTGTCAACATCTTTCATTTTAGCATCAACAGAATGCAACTTTTCTGCAATAACATCAATATTAATTTCAATAGCTTCTTCAAAAGTGTTTACATATCGAGGAATGTTTAAATTATAATCGTTTGCTTTTACTTCTGCAAGAGTTGCAATGTTTGAATATTTATCAATAACCTCACGAGACTGGTAAGTAGCTATAATTTTATCAATGTCTTGTTCTCTTAAAACATTTTGATTTTTTACTTTTTCGAAATCATTACTGGCATCAATAAATAAAATATTTTCTGGAGTTTCTTTGCATTTCTTTAAAACCAAAATACAAGTTGGAATACCTGTGCCATAAAATAGGTTAGACGGCAAGCCAATAATGGCATCAATATAGTTCCGGTCTTCAATAAGGAATTTACGAATGTGACCCTCGGCAGCACCACGAAATAAAACACCGTGTGGAGCAATACAAGCCATAATACCGTTATCGTCTAACTGATGCACCATATGTTGAATAAAAGCAAAATCAGCTTTTGTTCCTGGTGCTAGTCGACCATATTGAGAAAAACGATCATCATTAGAAAACAAAGGATTTGCAGACCACTTGGCCGAAAAAGGTGGATTTGCTACAATAGCATCGAACTTATAATCTAAATGTTGTGGCTTTTCGAGCGTGTCTTCGTTTTTGATATCGAATTTATGATAATTGACATCGTGCAAAATCATATTCATTCGCGCCAAGTTGTAAGTAGTTCGGTTTTGTTCTTGTCCGTAAAAATGACCTACTTCCTCCACTTCTCTAGCCACACGAAGCAACAACGAGCCGCTGCCACAGGTTGGGTCATAGACTGACTTTAATTTGCTTTTGCGAGTAGTAACAATTTTAGCCAAGATAGTTGATACTTGTTGAGGTGTATAAAATTCACCTGCTTTTTGTCCTGCACCTGCTGCAAATTGTCCGATTAAATATTCGTAAGCATCGCCTAAAACATCGCCATCGGTATTGTCTAAATCGAAATCAATTTCGTCAAGAGCCGTAAGGATTTTAACTATAACATTGTTACGGTCTTTTGTAGTGCGACCAATTTTAGTAGAGTTTAAATCTATATCATAAAATAAGTTATCGAAGTCGTCCTGACTGTCTGAACCCATTGTACTTTTTTCGATACTATTTAAAACATTGGCTAAATCCTCAAGAATGAAAGTGCTTTGAATTTGTTCTTCATCGTCTTCATTGATTACTTTTGCATTACCTTTTTTAGCAAGGTTTGTGAATAGTTCAGAAGGTTTTAAGAAATAACCTAATGCGTCAACAGTTGCTTCTTTTAATTCTCTTAAAATATCTTTACCGTTTTCGCTGTTTTCGTCTATTTCATTGAATAGAATTCCGTCAGGTTTTAGAAAAACATTTGCTTTTTTTTCTAATTTTTCTGAAAGGTATTTGTAGAATATAAAACCTAGAATGTAATCTTGAAATTGATTTGCTGATATTTTACCTCTTAATATATTGGCAATTGCCCAAAGTTGGGATTCTAGTAGTTTTTTTTGTTCGTCTGACATTTATGGCTTTTTATTTAAAGGCATAAATGTAGGAATAAAATAGAAGGTTTTGTTATTTTATTTTATGGTATCAAGTATCACGGTATCAAAAATACTAGGGTAAATGATACTATGATACTTGATACTAAATATTTAAAAGCTCTTGAAGTCTTTCTCTTTGATTCCAATTTACCTCTATGGATTTAGTATTTTCAGATAAATGGTTTAAAAATGGATTTACTTTTTGAGGAATGTAACCCGTAGCATCTGTATCGATTATTGATATTTTTTTTCTAATAAACCTTGAATGTTTAGTTTTCAAGGCCATTTCAAACATCATATTTGTTTTTGAAATACAGTTGTTAAAATAATAATCTGAGCTTCCTGTTATATAATTTAATAGAATTAATTCGCTTTTAGTTCTGTTTACAATAGCACTGAATTTAATTTTTTTATTGTCATCAATCGGTGCATTAAATTTAATACTCTCTTTCTCTACTATTTGACTTAAATAAAAATTTGCCTTCTTATTAAATCTTTCTTTAGTCTCTTTTTCCTCTTTTTCTGTGTACTCAACAAATGATAAACTAACAATTGTCGAAATAAAGTTAGACATATCAAAAACAATTGATGCAACTGAAACAGAGCTATTTACTTTCTTGTAGAAATAAGTTGTTTTAGCAATATTTTTAGTTTCTTTTATACTAAAGACATTTTGGTAATGTAGAATGATTTTTTTATAACAATCTTCATCCAAATTAAAATTGTTATCATAAACACCTTGTTCTACCCATCCACCATCTGTGACTATAAAATCATTCCCTTGTATGGTTAAGAATACAGAAATAAATCTATGATTAGTGGTTGCAAATGGTGTTATAATCTCAATTGATTTACCTCTAGTTTTAAAGCTCCAAAGATTTCCAAATGTAGTTACTATATCACTGTATAATGTTTCAAGTGTATTCATAAAAAAATCATATTAGCATTTGGATCTTCGTTTGAAAAATCAAGGTCTAAAGAAGTTCCTTTTATTTTTATTAATGGTAATTTATCATTTGTTAACTCAATATTCGCCTCCTTAAAAAAATGACAAATACATAAATTAATATCTTCTAAAGCCTTTCTTTCTGCCTCATTGTCAAGGCTTAATGTCCTGTAAGCAATATTTAAACCATCTTCATTATATATATGAAAATGTGGTGTTTTAACTTGTTGAGCGTCTAATTTTGTGGTGTTTTCTAAATAATTCCTATGAGTGTCACCATCACTGTCAAATCTAAAAAAAGGAATTTCACAATATTCTTTGCATCTTAGTTTAAATTGAAAAAACTTATTATTGTTCACCTTAATATTTATTATTAAATCAATTTTATTGCTTAAAGAATTATGTTTAATGTTTTCAATCTTTTCTAAAGTATTTGCATTGTTTCCTGTTTTATTAATTTCAATAACACTTTCAAATATTGACTTTGTTTCTTTTAATAACAAATTGTATGTTGAATAATCATCTTTAAATTTTTTAACTATCTCTTTACCCATACCAATATGTTATTAGTTTCTATTTTATCAAAACAACAAATTAACGCAATTTGTTTATTTTAAATGCCAAAGAATTAACATAACTTGAAATCAAGTATCATATGTATCATATCCTGTAGAAAAATAATACTTGTGATACCTGATACTAAAATGCAATATCATCATTATCTTCCTCACTTTCAGAACAATCCATATTATAGTTTGTTAATCGATATGCTCCGTTTACTTTTACTATTATATCCAACTTTAAAAGATTTGTATGCGCTCTTTTTGCTGTTGGAATACTCTTAGTGGTAATATCACAAAATCGTTTTACAAACTCACTATATGAAAGGATTTTACCTTCAAATATTTGATTTGAAAGATTTTCTAACTCATCAAATTTTTCTTCTTTTTTGAAACTATCAGGCTGAGTTCCTAATTCGCTTGTGGAGATTAGTTTTCCAGTATTAGTAAACAAAAAAGTCTGTTCTGAAAAATTAAGCACTAACGAATTTTGTTTATACTCTTTAGGGCAGTAATTTCCTTTGACAACTGTAAAATACCTAATATTACCCTCTCCTTCGGACAACTGAATTGCTAAACGTACCTTTTGCACTAAACCAGCACCGCCTTGAATGTGTTCTTGTCCGGGTGCAACTCTATAAGCTCCTTTGTTGATATGATGAACAAACAGAATTAAGCAATTGTGTTGTTTTGCAATTTTGTCAAAAGATTTTACAGTGTTTCTCATTGCCATATTATTGTTAGTATCTCCCCCTTTAAAAATATCACCAAAACTATCTACTACTACTAAATCGGCTGGCTCTTCTGTTAAAGCATTTTCAAGTTGGATTAATATTTCCTCTTGTTCCATTGTATCGGCAAACATAAAACGCAAGTTTTCTTTTACTTTCTCTCCTAAACCATTCACTTGTTTACTCAATAAAAATCGTGTTGCTTCTAAATTATCTTCTGTAGCAATATAGATTGATTTATTGTGAATTGGGTTTATTTCAAAACCAATAAATTCTTTAATTCCTAAAGCTATTTGAATACAAAGTTGTCTTGCAAATTGGCTTTTTCCTGTGTCTGGTTTCCCTGCAATAACTGCTGAACCTTTTTGAGGAAATATGGGTTCAATTAAGTAACGAGTTTCTACATCGCCCATTTCCATTAATTCAACAGCATTATACATTACTTTTTCTTCTTCAACAGCTTCTGCTATTGTATTCTTTAAAGCTTCTTGTAATTTTACTTTAAAAGTTTCTATTGTTCCGTTTTGTGCAAAATAGTCTGATACATCTTTGCCATTATTTGGAATTTTTGGAAGTTCCATTCTGTGAATTTGATATTTTGAAGCAAGTTGTTTTGATTGCTTAACCCCTGTAGCATCATTATCATATAAAACGATTAAGTTTTTAAAACGTTTTTTAAGTTCTTCTGCTGTTTCGTCTTGTAAGTTTGATGTTTCGCTATTAAGAGTAATAGCATTGTAACCTTGGGAAACCAAACATAAAACATCTTTTTCGCCACCTGTAATAAAAATTAAATCATCCTTTTCAGGTAGGTGTTTCCATCCAAAAATATAGTTTGATTCTTTTATACCTAGAAATAGGAATTTGTATTTTTTTTCGTCAAAAGGTTTATAGATTTTTACCCATTGATCATTATCATAAGCATACATTAACCTACCGTCAAAAGCTCTTATTTCATAAGGCTTTCCTTCTTTGTTATAAGATGAATATTTCTCTAAAGCTACAACATTAAATTTATCTAATGTTTCTTTATTAATCTTGAATTTTTTCCAATAATCCCAATCGTGAGTATTAAAACCACGTTTTGTAATTGTGAATCGTTTTGCAGTTTGCATTTTATCTAACTCATTAACTACTTTTTCAACAATAACAGGCTTTTGGTGAATTGTCGTTGGAGTATTAGTGAAACTATCTAAAAACAAATTCATATCAGTATTAATAGTTGATAAAGCTTCTGGAAATGAAATGTTTTTTAATTTCATAACCAAATCAAAGCAACTTCCATTATCGTCAGTTGCAAAATCTTTATATCTCCATTCATCTGACCCCATTGCTGGAAAAATATTGAATGATGGTGTATCTTGTTTTTCAGCCAAAAATGGATTGCTTATATTTCTAGCTGCTAATAATTTATTTTCTTTGTGGTACGGCATTAAGTAGTGATTTAAAATATCATAACTATTAACCTTAGCCAAAATGTCTTCTTTTGTGATGTTCATTTTGAAAGTTTTATATGTAAATAATAGTTATTTTTTGAAAGGTCTGTAATGCTTGTCTAACATCAGGTTGATGTCATCAATTTTATAAACTATTTTATTGTTTATCTGACTGTATGCAATTAGCCCTTGTTTTCTCCAATTATCAGCAGTATTAGGACTTATTTTAAAAAGCCTTTGAAATTCATCATTATCAATAATCACTTTATTAAAAATGCTTTCTTGTCTTTTTGTTACAATTGCTGTTAATTCCTCTAAACGCTTTTCGATATTGATTAAGGTATTTTTGAAAGGTTCGTTCATCATTAAACTTTTTTAGAGTTAATACTAATTAGAGCCTGTTCAATCTCCGAACGCTTATACCTGATAAGGTTTCCAAGTCGGTAAGGGTTTAAGATTTTCTTTTTGTTCCAATCGGAAAGGGTAACTAAAGATACTTTTAGTATCTCGGCAACCTCAAGCCGAGTTAAGTACTCTGGAGGGTTGATTGGTTGGAAGTTTTGAGCTAAAGATTTGATTTCTGCTCTTACATCTACAAGGATGCTTTCTTTGAATTCATCGGGAGAAACACCGAATACCTGTGTCATTTTGCTTTGTTCCATTTTTAACGTTTTTATTGTTATTATTGGCACAAAGTAAAATCAGACAAAGTTGAGTAAACGTACCAAAAGGTACTCGAACGGTATTAGCTTACCGTTTTTAAGTGAGGTATATCAAAACCATTATCATTGAATTTTCGGATAGTTTCAGAACCTTTCTCGCTGTCCAAGTTGAGGTATTTTGATAATGTAGCTTCGGTAGTATCAACATTAAATGTGTTGTTTACAAGCTTAGCAAATTGTGTAAAATTAATATCTCCATTTGGTTTTGTAGGAGCGTCAATATATCCAAGTTCAGCAAGTTTACCAATTATAAAACCAAGTTGGGAAGGCTTACCAATCCATTTTATTTTTTCGGTTGTTTCTGTTTGATTTTCAATATTTTTTGAAGCTGTACTTTTTTTACTTTCTAAAAATGAAATCATTTTTTGAGCTTCTAATCCTGCTGCATACCAATAAAAATCTATTTGTATATCAAGTATAAAATCATAATCATTAGGATCATCGGCATAACCATTATAGTATCTTTTTAGCCAATGTGTTAAATCTTCGTTTTTGAAGTTTGGAAATTCATCTACAGTAGAATTGTATTTATTCAACCATTTTTCAATTACTTTTTCATCACAATCCGAAAATTCTGTTTTCTTTATTGTGTCAATGGCAAAGTTTAAATAATCATCTTTTTTATCTGTACTAAGTAATACTAGATTTTCTAATATTTCATTTTCAAAATAAGGCACGTAATGAGTAATTGAATCATAAATTAAACTAAAGCAAGTCTCTTCTATAACTCTTTCATTATTAATGTTTTTACAAAAAATCTTAAGATATTCGTCTTTAAAAAGCTTATTCATTATTGGAGTTCTTGAGTTATCACTTTTCATTTCTTGCTTTTTTAAGCTATTTAAATAGTCTATTAATTCATCTGCATAATACTTACAGAAGAAATGCAGGAAATCTGATTGCGCTAAGAATGCTTTGTCTTTTTCTGTTGAGAATGCTTCCATATCATTATAATGGCTATCAATCACATTTTCAATGGCATTCTCTTGTCTGTTAATATTAAAAATCTCTTCAATAGTTATCTGATATTCATCTAACCATTTTTGTACATAAGAAACATCAATATTTTTAAGATAATCTTGTTGCTCAATTTCATTTATAAGATAATCTAGATAATCATTTCTGTTATCTCCTTTGCTTTGAATCTCTAATAATACTTCTGATTTAATTTTTTTGATATACTTTCTAAATTGAAACATTACTCCAATTGCAGTAGATTCTTTTAAAATAACATTATCATCCAAAAGATTTAAAAAACTTTGAAAATAGGTTTCTTCCATAATTAAAAATAAAGTATAAATATATTAAACTTTACCTTACTTAACTACTTTCATTTTAATCTCTTCAATATTTTGTTCTTCAAGTTGTTTATTCCAGTATTCTTTTAATTTATCAGCTTTCTCAGTATTCGTAATTTTGATGTATTTTAAGAACTGTGTTTCTGTTTGATGACCAGTAATAGCCATAATAGTTAAGTTGTCAAGTTTGCCATATAAATTAGTAGCAAAACTTCTTCTACAAATATGAGAGGTTACCAATTCCCATTTATGATACATTCCATCTTCTTTTCTTTTGGTTTTTTTATTGATTTTAGAGCCTTGTACCTTGTCTTTAAATCCTGCAACTTCACATAAATCTTTTACGTGTTCGTTAAACTTTTGGTCAGAAATAGTTCTAGGAAAACCATTTCTTTTTTCTAAAATTGCTTTCACTTGAGAGTGAAGAGGAATTGTAACTGTTTGACCCGTTTTTTGAGTTTCAATCTCTATATATCCATTAATAATATTAGCGTCTTTTAATCTTAAAAAATCAGAAATTCTCAACCCAGTTCTCAACCCAATAATAAATAAATCTCTGGTATTTTCTAATCGTTCTACACCTTCAAAATCGTGATTGAAAATTTTATTAATTTCGTCATCATTCAGGTAAATACTATCGGCTGTAATTTTAGGAACAAAGAAGTTTGGATGCTCGATATGTGAATGAACCGGTAAGCCTTTTAATTTTGCATCTCTAGCAATAGTTTTTAAGGTCCCGATATAATTTCCAACCGTTCCTAAATTTATCTTTTGTTCTTGTGATAAGAAGTTTACAAATCTATCATAAAAAGTTAAATCTAAATCTGTAAATTTTAGCTTCGTTTTAAAGCGTTTCTCGTACTCTTCTAGCTTTTTTTGAGTTGTATTATACTTTGTGATAGTTCCTTTCGCTATCGCCTTATTTTTGCCTTTTATTATCCTTGTAGGGGCATTTTTTATAAAAGTTTCCATAAATGGAATAAAAAAGACTTCATCAATTGCAGTTTCGTCAACTGGTCTATTGAAAAACTTTGCAATTTTCTTTCTTAACCAGTGTTTGTCTATAAATTCGCCTTTGCTGTTATCGGAATTGAATTCATTAAATATGAATTTTTCAAGCTCTGAAAGTTTATTGTTAACTTCGTCTTTCGTAGTGTCATCAGCAGTAAGTTTGACTTTTTGTTTAGCTGCACTCCATTTTTTAGGTTCTACCTTTAAATCGGTTGTTGCTGTTAAGTCACATTTTCTGCCATTTTTAAAACGCAAAAGTATATTTGTTGCGTTTTTTTCTCCTTTAATTAAGTAGTTAATAGTTGCCATTGGTACGGAAGTATTAGGTTTTTCAATGGTTTAAAGATACAAAATTATCCCCACAATATCCCCACATTGACTATATTTTTATATAATTAGCTTAATTTAACCTTACCATAAAAACTACAAAAACCATTATTTTATAAGGGTTTACAAAGGTTTTAGTAAAGTAAGATATATATAAACAAAGTGGGTGTTTGTTCCTCTTTCTCCGCAAAGAAAACCCGAAACTTTCGTTTCGGGTTTTTTGTTTTCAAGCAGCGTTCCTCCTCGCAATAACAGGGAGAACTTGGAAGTTAGGGGTTGTCAGTTATCGGTTGTGGGTTGGAAGTTGGCTCCCTAGCCCAGATTGTCGCTCCCGATAGCAATCGGACTGTCTCCGTTTCTCAGTCCATGGGAACACCTTCTGTCAAAGCAGTTAGCCTACCGCCTGTTTTTTTTAGCAAATCAACAACAAACGATATTCCCCTTCCTTTTCTATTGGTGCTCTGTGA
>Ga0066402_1000046_pt1 | contig 12741 bp, 6 predicted proteins | sample LakWasMeta2_LOW4_2_FD_59489 | JGI IMG/M metagenome (GOLD analysis project Ga0066402, IMG submission 59489) | Freshwater sediment methanotrophic microbial communities from Lake Washington under simulated oxygen tension - Sediment Metagenome 2_LOW4 | ecosystem: Environmental > Aquatic > Freshwater... | reverse complement strand
ATGCTCGAACCGCGTCGTGTGGCTGCACGTGCCGCCGCCGGTTTCATGGCGAAACAACTCGGAGAAGCTGTTGGCGAAACGGTTGGCTATCGTATTCGTTTTGAAAACAAAATTTCGGTCAAGACAAAAATTGAAGTAGTGACCGAAGGTATCCTGACCCGCATGATTCAGGACGATCCAGGTCTGGAAAATATCGCCGCCATCTTGTTCGACGAATTTCACGAACGCCATTTGAGCGCCGATCTGGGATTGTCGCTGGCGCTCGATATCCAGCAATCGCTGCGCGAAGATCTGCGGCTAGTAGTGATGTCGGCAACGCTCGATGGCGAAAAATTGGCGCAGTTTCTGCAGGCGGAACGAATCACCAGTGCCGGGCGGAGTTATCCGGTCACGACCACGCACTTTCCGTCCCGACGTGACGAGGTGTTGACGTTCCAGATCAAGCGCTGCGTTGAGGAGGCACTGCAAAAACATGAAGGCGATTTGCTGATCTTCCTGCCGGGCCAGAAAGAAATTCGCCAGCTTGAAAATGTCCTGCAGGTATCGATCGCAAACAATGAAAATATTTCGCTGATCAGTTTGTATGGCGAAATGCCGATTGAAAAACAGAGCGAAGCACTTGCACCGGATAAAAACGGCAAACGCCGCATCGTGCTGTCGACCAATATTGCCGAATCTTCGGTGACCTTGCCCAGCGTGCGTGTCGTGATTGACAGCGGCCTGTCGAGAGAACCGCGCTTCGATCCGAACTCCGGTTTTTCGCGACTTGAAACGGTGATGATTTCGCAGGCGTCGGCAGATCAGCGCGCGGGTCGCGCGGGACGTGTTGCCGAAGGTTGGTGCTATCGAATGTGGCCGGCATCGCAACGCCTGGAATCCATGCGAAGTGCCGAAATTTCACAAACCGAACTCAGCGGCCTGTGTCTGGAATTGGCCGCCTGGGGCAGCAGCGATCTGCGTTTTGTCGAAGCACCGCCAACGGGCGTGATGTCGGCGGCACGCGAATTATTGCAACGCCTGAATGCCATCGATAAACAAAACCGCATTACCGGGCTGGGCAAACAAATTCTCGCTCTCGGCACCCATCCGCGTATCGCCGCGATGTTGCTTGCCGCGAAAGATGAAAACGAAAAATCCCTGGCCTGTGATTTGGCGGCATTGATCGAAGCGCGCGATCCGTTGATCGGCGAACGCCGGGACGACTGGATGTCGCGCTGGCAGGCGCTGGCCGATTACCGTTCCGGTAGATTGCCTAACAATGTCAATCGTTCGGCGATAGCGGCGATCGATCAGGCAAGCCAGCAATGGCGGCGCCGTTTGCGTTGCGAAAATGTTTCGGTCAAGACGATTCCCGCGCATGCTCTCGGCGACTTGTTGCTGCATGCCTTTCCAGAACGCATCGCCAGACAACATCCCAATGATCCCAGACGTTACCAAATGGCCAACGGGCGCATGGCAAAAATTTGGGATGACAGCGCCCTGTTCGGCGAGCCTTGGCTGGCGATCAGCGAATGTCGATTTGAAAACAAGGACAGCAGCATTTTGCGTGCCGCACCGCTGGATGAAGTTCGATTGCAGCAGGATTTTCCGGAACGTTTCAGCGAGCAGGATATCGTTCGCTGGGATGCCGATGCACGGGGCCTGACAGCGCGTCGGGAAAAACGCTTCGACCAGATTATTCTGGAATCGAAACCTGCTGGCCGGCCCGACCCAAATAAAGCAGCGCAGGCACTTTGCGATGCCATAGGCGAACTGGGATTGAATGCCTTGTCGTGGACGGAAAATTTGAAACAGTGGCGCGAGCGTGTTCGCTGTCTGGGCGAATGGGCGCCGGATTTGAACTTGCCCGATTTTAGCGACGAAGGATTATTGGCAAGACGCGAGCAATGGCTGAAACCGGCGCTGCAGGGAAAAACCCGTCTGGATGGTTTGAGTGAGCAGGATTTGAGCGAAGCGCTGAAATCGGAACTCGATTGGCCGACGCGACAAAAAATCGATCAACTCGCACCGACAAAAATGCTGGTGCCCTCGGGCATGGAGCGAGCGATTGAATACCAACATGATGCTGTGCCGGTGCTGGCGGTAAAACTCCAGGAATTATTCGGTTTGGCCGATACGCCGCGGATTTGCGATGGCCGCGTCACCCTGACCTTGCACCTGTTGTCGCCAGGCGGAAAGCCGCTGCAAATCACGCAGGATCTGAAAGGCTTTTGGGAACGTACCTACCCCGAAGTGAAAAAAGAAATGAAAGGGCGTTATCCAAGACATCCCTGGCCGGAAGATCCCTGGAGTGCGACCGCCACCCATCGTGCGAAACCGCGCGGCACGTAATTCAATATTTATTTTGGGCCGGTCGGGCCTTCCAGGCCCGACCGCCCGATATCAAAAAACATCACAACAGTTTTTCGTATTCCTCGATCATATCGAGCAAGGCCAGCCGCATTGGTTTCAGCTGCGTTTCATAGCGCTTCCATCCGCCCATGTTTTTGCTGTGGATGGGTTGCCGCAATTGCAAAGTACTTGCCGTCGTCGTAATGCGTTTGTTGGCCAGAATATCGGTGACCCCCTCGACTTCCGGCAGTCCCAGAAATTCCTGTACGCGACGGGCCTCCACTTCGGGCTGGGTGACCAGATGCTCGTAATGCACGTCCAGAATCCGGCCCGGTGCAATGTGGTGCCAGTGTTTCATCAGGCGCGAATAGTTGCGGTAGTGGTTGGCACACTCCAGCATGTCGTAGCTATAGGCGTAATGGTGATGGGCGAACAATTCCTTCATGTTCGAGAAACACGCATCCATCGGATGGCGGCGCAGGTTGATGATCTTTGCATGCGGAATCGCTTTTAGAATCAACCCGGCATAGAGATAATTCAGCGGCATTTTGTCGCTGTAGAACTTGCGGCCTTCGATCAGGCGGCGGGTTTTTTCGAGATAGCGGTTGCCGACCAGGTGGAAATCGATTTTCGAAATCAATTCGCCAAATTCCGGATGGATTTGTATCGGCAAAGGCGTGTCAGCGGCCCACTGCAGTTGTATCTTGAAATCGGTCAATTCGCCGCAGGCGGTGATTTGCGGATGATTGCCGATGATGCGTTCGAGCAGCGTGGTGCCGGTACGCGGCATGCCGACCACGAAGATCGGCGTGACTTCCTGCGGTACTTGAGTCGGCACTTCGAGAAAGTTTTGACTGGTTGCCTTGATCAGGTTGTCGAAACTCAAGTTTTCCCGCCCGATATCGAACGTGAGTGCCGAACGACGATGTTTCATGCCTTCGCACAAGGCTTCCCAGGCCTCGCCGGTCTCATTGACGGCATCCAGTTCCTTGAACATGCCGTAATGAAGATAGGTCTTGTCATCCAGAGTCAGATTCGGCTGCGTCAGCACTTCACGCATGCGGGCCACACGCAGTGCATTGCCGTCCTTGCTGCCGAATTGCGCTCGCATCCAGTGTGCATGCCCGTGCACGCGGTTTTTTGAAATGGAGGATTCGCTGGCGGCGATCGCGTTCTCGACCGGGCCGGTAAAACTAAGGATGATGCTCAGGATGTGGTTCGCAAACCAGCCATTACTGCCTTCGGCATGAGCACGTTGAACAAAACGGAGCGCTATCGGCTGGTCTTCCAGCGAACTGTACTGACGACCGACATCCAGCAAGATATCGCGATTGGCCGGGTGATTGATATCGATATAGGCCAATACACTATGGCCCAGAAAAGTTTCGCCCACCATCAGGCAGGCATTGCTGATCGCCAGAATATCGCGGGCCGGCAGACCGCCCGCCCGCTTGCATGCCTGAAACGCATTGTAGGTCGCCAAACGGGGCCGCCGCAGATTTTGATAGGACGACGACAGCAGGCAATACACCATCGCCTGCTCCGGTTCATTCAACAATAGCTGTTCGCAACTGGCTATCGCGGATTCGAATTGTCTGGCCTTGAATTGTTCGTTGGCGTGTTGCCAGAGCGTGATATCCACTTACACCGGTCGCTTTTGGGGGCAGGACGACACCATAAAGCAAATCTGCAGACTCGGGAACAATGCCTGCGTCATGACTGGGGAAAGAGTCCGATATTGTCCGGTTTCGGTCATATAAATGACCCGGTAAATGCAGTAGGATTGACGGCCATCATGTTGCGTCGGCTACTGATTTGGATCATCGAAAACCGGGCGCAACAGCAGGGATTCGTACTCATGTTGGAGTACGCAACAACGAATTACAGGGGCGGGATATGAAAAGTACAAAATTGACGGCTCGCCGCGTAGGCATTCGCCAGCAATTGGCAGCGGCCATCGTGCTGGCCTTGTCGGTGCAGGCGGCGCAGGCCGGTGATACTTGCGAGCTAAACGGCGGTGGCAACGGTGGTGCGATTTCAACCGGAACCTACTCGCTGGCCTGCGGCCAGAATGCGAACGCGGGTGGCAACTACAGTACGGCAATCGGTGCCTACAGTAGTGCGACTGGCGATTCGACTGCGACCGGCTACCAAAGCGACGCATCGGGAAATTCGACTGCGACAGGCTATAACAGTCTGGCCTATTCCGGCTCGGTTGCGACCGGCGAAGACAGTTTTGCCGGTTATAGTTCGACGGCAACCGGCAACAACAGTTTTGCACTTTACAGTTCGTCCGCCACGGGTGACGGCAGTTTTGCCTCGTACAGCTCGACGGCCACCGGTGCAAACAGCAGTGCGACGAATTATTCGAATGCTACCGGCATCGGCAGTTACGCCAACAATTATTCCAACGCGGTCGGCGCTTACAGCACGGCTTCGAGCTATTCGACGGCCATCGGCGACAACAGCAATGCAAGCAACTCTTCCACGGCCATCGGTGCTTACAGCAATGCCGAAAATAATTCGGTAGCGACCGGTAATTACAGCAATGCTTCGGGCAACTACAGTGTTGCGACCGGCAATGGCAGCAACGCTACCGGAAACTACAGCATCGCCGTGGGTGCTTATGCCAGTGCAACCGGCACCTATGCCACGGCCATCGGCACCAATAGCAGTGCGAACGCCTATTCGACGGCGGTGGGTGGCTATAGTTTTGCCTCGACTGATTCAACGGCAGTGGGTTATTACAGCACCGCTGTCCTGGAATCCACCGCGACTGGCTACAACAGCCTTGCAGGATTTTATTCGGTAGCGACCGGCAACAATGCGACGGCCGTGTATTCCTCGAGTGCTACAGGTAATGGCAGCTACGCAAATAATTATTCCAATGCCGTCGGTAACGGCAGCTCCGCGAGCAACTATTCCAATGCCATCGGCAACAACAGCTCGGCGGCGAATGATTCGGTGGCCGTCGGCAATTACAGCACGGCGACCGGGAGCTATAGCGTAGCCGTCGGCAACGGCAGTGATGCGACTTCGGCCAATAGCACCGCGATCGGTGCCTATGCGCAGGCAACCAATACCGGCGCAACCGCTACCGGCGCAAATAGCGTGGCCAGCAACACCAACACCACCGCCAATGGTGCCGGCGCGCAGGCCACGGGTACCGGCAGCACGGCGATGGGTGCCGGTGCTGTGGCTTCGTCCAACAATAGTGCGGCCATCGGTGCAGGTTCAACGACGGGCGCGCGCGACAACACGGTGTCAGTCGGTGCCGTGGGTGCCGAGCGTCAAATCACCAACGTAGCGGCGGCAACCCAAGGCACCGATGCGGTGAATTTGAACCAGATGAATTCCGCCGATGCGGCGGTGCTGGTATCGGCAAACAATTACACGGATGCCCAGGTGGCCACGATTGTCATTTCCATGGATGGGTTTCAGGATCAACTGGATCTGTTCGGAGATCAATTGCAGGGTTTGAACAAGCGGGTTGATCAGGTGGGCGCAATGTCGGCAGCCATGGCACAAATGACCGCCGCCGCTTCAGGCAATACCAGCGACAACCGACTGGCCGTGGGTATCGGTAATTACGGTGGTCAGAATGCGTTTGCGCTGGGCTTCCAGCGAACGGTTTCCGACCGTGTCACGATTAGTTTCGGCGCTGCCTATGATGGTGAAAAAACCGCAACCGGCGCAGGTGCATCGTTCGGCTGGTAAGGCCTAACGACGGATGTAAACGAAAACCGGGCATCCCGACGGAGCCCGGTTTTTTTATGGCCCGGAAATAACGAATGGGAAAATCCTGATGCACTTGCTGAAGACTTTTCGCGCATAAAAAAGCCGCCCTTGGGCGGCTTTTTCATTACTCGTTGTTGATTGGAACTCAGAATGCGACGTTGACGCCAAGGTTGAAACCGTTGTTGTCCTGGTTGTCATCACTCAAACGACCGTGATAACCAAGGTAGCCATTGATGGCATCGGTGAACTCGACGCTGACGCCCAGATCGGCTTCAATCCAGTTATCGGAAGGCGCGTAGCCAGGCAGGGTGAAGGTACCGCCCATCGAAGTCGAACCGGCCGTGACGACGGTGGCATTGTCTTCGCTTTCGGTGGCGTATGCGACGCGCAGGCTAGGACGTATGGCGCGATCACCGCCGAAGTTGCCTTGCAACTGATAGCCGATGCGGGCAACCAGCGAATCACGGTCAAAGCCGTCAAAGCGCATCGAAGTTGAATCGCCACTGTTTTCCGCGAAGTCGCCAACGCTGATTTGCTGCCATGTCACGCTGGCAAACGGTCCGTGACGGACGGTGTCGCCGAACAGATAACCACCACCCAATTCAAACGCGCGGTGTCCGGCTCTGGCATTGCCTTCTTCCACACGGGTTGATGGGCCGAGGACGATTTCGCGATTCACGTCGATGCTGCTGCTACCAAGCGACAACATGCCGTTGATATAGGCGTTACCGAAATGAGCGGTAGCGAAGAGCGAACCGAGAATTTCCTGACCATCAATGTCGCCGGCACCGAAATCACCATTGGTTCCACCGAAGCTGATGGCGGCACCCAGACTCAGGCCTTCGCTGTAACGGAATTCGAAACCACCGGTGAACGTTGCGCTGTTGGAGCTCAGTCCAGGCGAGTTGATGCTGGCGGCGTAATCCTGATTGCCAAATTGGGCTTGGGCAAAGCCACGGGTATTGCCAACATCTTCGCTGTTTACCTTGTTGTCGAAAGCCGCTTGGCGGATAGCGCCGGCGTGATCGTCATACACTTGCAAAGGCAGTTCGCCGGCAAGTGACACTTGGCCCGGTGCTGCGATGGTGGCGACAACGACGTTAGCCAGCAACTGGTGTGCAGCGCCGGTAGGATGCACGCCATCGGCGAACAGGAAGCTCAGGTTGTTACCGGCAGCATAGGTGAATGGATTGCCAGAACCCACGGCACCGCAAGCAGCCGAGCTGACAACGCCCGGGACGCCAGGACCGCAGGCAATGCCGGTGACATTGCTAAAGCCAAAGTAAGCCGGATTGGCGATGGCTTCATTCACGATAGCGAAGGTGTTGATGGCGATAATGCCATCGCGACCTTGCAGACCGGCACTCAAGGCCGCGTTGTAGCTGACGGTGGCAAGATTGAAGGCACCTTGTTGTGCAACGGGAGCGGTGTTGAACTGAGGAGTACGGGCAAGATCCGGCAGGTTATAGACCACGATGTAATTGGCACCGGCATTCTGCAAGGTCGTCACGTTGGCAAGAACGGCATTGGCAACGACGGTGCTGCCGCCGATGATGGCTGGCGAGCTGGCCCAGACGCCGCCACCGATGGCACCGAAGATGTCATTGGCACCGCTCCAAACCGTATAGAGGGCATTTGGATCAGCTGCGCCGCCGGCACCGCCGAGGTACAAAGCGATTTGGCTATTCAGTCGCGGCAGGGTGGGTGCTACGCAGGCGGGGGTTGCTGCGCCCGTTGCTGTTTGCGCGCAGCTGCCGCCGAAGGCAAAGTTGTAGCCGCCAAGAACGGATTCCGTCTGGTTGTAACCGTAGTACTGTGCAATCAATTGCGCATGCACCAAATCACCATTGGTGGTGAAGCTGTTGCCGGCAAACGTTGCCGGGTTGCCGTCGACGGTGGTCGTGTTGCCGGCATCGGTCAGGCTGTCGCCGAAACTGATAACGTTGGAAAACTGCTGGGCCTGCGCAGCCTGGGCGCAGAGCGCCAAGGCGCAAGCGGCGGCGAGATGGGAAATACGGGGCATGTTGAACTCCTGAGCGTGAACAAAAATAGTTAGAGCGCCACGCTGCGACTGGGTTTCACTCCTTGAAGTGACCCTCCCTCCCGCAGACCGCTTTGGCCCACCTCCGAGGTGTACCTCGGTTAGAGCCTTAACTTTAATTGAACTTTCGTCGCCATACCACTGCGTAGGTGACTTTTTCGCTATTTATTTAAGCGATAAGCCGCGAATGTCGCATTGAAACCGGCAAAGCGGGGTCTAGGCGACCCGGCGGCGCTTGCTCAAGGTCACCAAAAGCAGGGAAATGGCAGCAGGGGTCATGCCCGGGATTCGCTGGGCCTGACCAATGGTCTCCGGACGCACTTTAATAAGCTTGGCTTCCAGCTCGTTGCCCAAACCCGAGATGTTTTTGTAGTCGAAATCGGCCGGAATTTCGGTGTCCTCATGACGGCGATTGCGTTCGATATCTTCTTGCTGGCGAGCGAGGTAACCGGAGTATTTGACGCCGATTTCGATTTGTTCGGCGACTTTTTCATCGCTGACACCCGGCCCCAAATCGGCAACCGACATCAAACTGGCATAGGTAATCTCCGGACGCTTGATCAGATCCAGCACATTGCATTCGCGTGTAATCGGCACATTCAATTGAGCTTGCACGGCAGCGCCCAGGGCATTTCCAGGCGTTGCCCAAAGTTTATTGAGTCGTTCGGTTTCGGTTTTTACCGCCTCGGCCTTGGTTGAAAAGGCGGCCCAGCGCAGTTCATCGACGATACCCATTTGATGGCCGATTTCGGTCAGGCGGCTGTCGGCATTGTCTTCGCGTAATTGCAGGCGATATTCGGCGCGCGAGGTAAACATGCGATACGGCTCGGTGGTGCCATGCGTGATCAAATCATCGATCAACACGCCGATGTAGGCTTCGTCGCGGCGCGGCGTCCAGGCCGGTTTTTCCTGCGTCTGGCGGGCGGCGTTCAGGCCCGCTATCAGGCCCTGTGCGCCGGCTTCTTCATAGCCGGTGGTGCCGTTGATTTGACCGGCGAAAAACAGGCCGTGAATGCCTTTGGTTTCCAGCGAAGCCTTCAGTCCGCGCGGATCGAAATAATCGTATTCAATCGCATAGCCGGGGCGGGTGATATGCGCGTTCTCGAAGCCTTTTATCGAGCGCACCAGCTCCAGCTGCACGTCGAAAGGCAAGGAAGTCGAGATGCCATTGGGATAAATTTCAAACGTATCCAGCCCTTCCGGTTCGATGAAAATCTGGTGCGAGGCCTTGTCGGCAAAACGCACGACCTTGTCTTCGATACTCGGGCAGTAACGCGGACCGACACCTTCGATCACACCGGAATACATTGGCGAGCGATCGAGGCCTCCGCGAATGATGTCGTGTGTCTGTTCGGAGGTGTGTGTGATCCAGCAAGAAATCTGGCGAGGATGTTCGCTTTTCTGTCCGATGAAACTCATCGTGGGAATCGGCGTATCGCCGGGTTGTTCTTCCAGTCCTTCGAAATTGATCGAGCGAATATCGATCCGCGGCGGCGTGCCGGTTTTCAGGCGATCGACCATGAAGGGCCCGTCACGCAGCTTTTCGGCTAGCGTCATCGATGGCGGATCCCCCGCGCGACCACCAGCGTAATTGGTCAGACCGATATGAATTTTTCCGGCCAGAAATGTCCCGGCCGTCAGTACGGCGGCTTTGGTATTGAAACGCAAACCGCTTTGCGTGACGACGGCAGCGACGCGGCCATTTTCAAACGCGATGTCGTCTACCGGGGCCTGAAACAGAGTCAGGTTTTTTTGGGTCTCAACAATATGGCGAATGGCGGATTTGTACAGTTGGCGGTCGGCTTGCGCACGGGTAGCGCGGACGGCCGGACCCTTGCTGGCATTCAGGGTGCGCCATTGAATACCGGCGCGGTCCGTGGCACGCGCCATGGCACCGCCTAGGGCATCGATTTCCTTGACCAAATGGCCTTTGCCGATACCGCCGATGGCCGGATTGCAGCTCATCTGGCCAACGGTTTCGATGCTGTGGGTTAGCAATAAAGTGCGTGCACCAGCGCGCGCCGAAGCGAGCGCGGCCTCGGTACCGGCGTGGCCGCCACCTATCACAATGACATCGTAATGGAAGAAATCGTTTTTCATGATTGGCATAGTTTAAAGGATACCGGCGCCGGTATCGGTAACGCTTTATTTGTCAGGCTTCGAAGCAGTATCGTTTGCCCGGTGTATCGAGACGCGAGGCAAAAAAGTACGTCACAATTTGTAACAAGAATAAGGCAAACCTTGGCATGTTTCCTGCTCTTGTCTACAGGCACCCTCCATAACCTGTTCGACTGAACAGGGGCGAACTTGATTATGAAGGAATGCTAGCTGGGAGCTCCGGGGGGAGCTCCCGGCTTTTTTTATTTATGGCTTTTGAAAAATGCTGGTACCCGGTCTGATTCTTAGGAACAGGGGGGATCCGGGGGAATCAGGGCCGAGTACCAGGCAAATGGAATAGTTTGCGTCAGTAAATGACGTTTTACGTCAAAAGCAGTAGTTTTGAAACGGCGCTTTCACGACGATCCAGGCCATTCAACGCTCGTCTTTACCGTCACTTCTTTTTTCCTGACGCACAGCCGGAGCCGAGCGTTCGACTCTTTCCACTCTTTCAGTCCGCTCGGGGCGTTGCGACCTTTCGATGCGCGCTGCTCGTTCAGGACGTTCACGCGTTTGTGCGTCCTGTGCAAGCACTTGCCCCGGGCCGCGATTGTCTTGCGTGTTGACCGGATAGGGCTGGGGCCGGCGTGGCTGGCGAACCGGTTTTTCATAGGCCTGCGGATCGGAGTCCGAATCGATTACCGGCAAAGGCTTGGCCTGCCTGCGGGCGGGTTCCCGATTGCGAATCAGGATGCCATCGTCGGCACCTGCATTGGCATTATCACGGTCCCGCCAGTTCTCGGGGCGCAGGTTCTGCCTTGGTTGGCGCGTCCGGGTGTAGGGATTGGCGTCAACGACGGCATCGGGTTCGACAACAGGCTCGGTGGTGTCTTGTTCAAGCAGGCCGGGCTTGGTCGGTATGCGTACCGGTTCACCGGGGACGCGAATGCCAGGATTATTGTTGACGGAGTAGTCCGGCGTTGGGATGCCGCGTCGTACCGGTTTAGCTACCGGGATCGGGCCATTGGCGGGTCGTGGTCGTGGCGAATAATGGCCGTAATAACCTGAGTAGGGATAGCCATAACCATAGCCGTAGCCATAATCGTAATAATTCGAATTGCCGAAAATCAGCGAAATCCCGCCGATATTCAAAAAGAAATTACCCCAGCCGCTGTTGCAATAACGATCATGGTAGTAGGAGAAACGGCAACGGTAGGCATCGTTGTAGCCATACCAGGGGTTACCGTAAAACCCCGAACTGAAACCGTAGTAAGCATCGTAACTGTCGTAATAGGAATAATCGGGCTCGGGCTCATAGTAATAATCACCGTTTTGATCATCGGCAGGCGAGTAGTAACTGCCATCCCGATAAACGATGTCGCGGGTATAACTATTGGTACTCGTCACGCATGCGGTACTACCGAGCATAATGAGGCTGACGATGGCGAGCTTGAGTTTCATGACCGACTCCCTGAGTTGATGCAGTGTCATTTACCCCGGGTGAATCGGGACTTAACTTTTCGGTCTGGTAGGCCGAAATGTTAGAATAGACGCCATAACGCAAACCAAGGACTGTACATGGCCTTACATCAAGCGTCGGGCCGCTGGCGACTTGGCCTGTTATTGGCGCTGATCACGGCGGCCTGCTGGGCAAGTTTGCCGATTGCGTTGAAGATCACGCTCGAGCAACTGGATGCTCTCACGCTGACCTGGTTCCGTTTTCTGGTGGCAACCATCGTGATGCTGGGCTGGCTTAGCTGGCGCGGCGGCTTGTCCGCATTCAAGGGGCTGGACGGCAGACGCTGGTGGCATTTGAGTGCGGCGGCACTTTTGCTGATCGGCAATTACGTGTTCTATCTGCTCGGTGTCCAGTACACCACGCCGGCGAACGCCCAGTTATTGATTCAGCTCGCACCCCTGCTGATGGCACTGGGCGGCATTTTTGTCTTTCGCGAAATTTACCAATGGGGACAATGGTGTGGGCTGGCCACGATTGCCTGTGGTCTGTTGCTTTTTTTCAGCGATCAATTCAAAGGTACGCCACTCGGCACGCAAGCTTACTTGATCGGTTCGGGCTCGGTGATTTTTGCAGCCGTGGTTTGGGCCGGTTATGCCTTGATACAAAAACAATTGTTGATGCGGTTGAGTTCGCAGATGATCCTGTTTTTCATCTACGCGGTCGCCACGCTGGCGCTGTTGCCCTTCTCGCATCCGCAAAAAATTCTGGCGCTGGACGGCACGCATGCCTGGGCATTGGCCTATTGCGCGATCAATACCCTGATTGCCTACGGCGCCTTTGCCGAAGCCTTGGTGCATTGGCAGGCATCGCGGGTATCGGCGATTCTTGCCGTGACGCCCCTGCTGTGCCTGGCCTGCGTGGCGATTGTGCATTCAATATCACCCACGACGATTGCGTCCGAACACGTCACGACATTGGGTTATATCGGCGCGATTCTGGTAGTGATCGGTTCAAGCATGAGCAGTTTATTGGGACAAAGAAAAACGGAGCAGTAGATGGTCAGCACAATCGGCAC
>Ga0066402_1000043_pt1 | contig 13166 bp, 11 predicted proteins | sample LakWasMeta2_LOW4_2_FD_59489 | JGI IMG/M metagenome (GOLD analysis project Ga0066402, IMG submission 59489) | Freshwater sediment methanotrophic microbial communities from Lake Washington under simulated oxygen tension - Sediment Metagenome 2_LOW4 | ecosystem: Environmental > Aquatic > Freshwater... | reverse complement strand
GTGAAAAACGCCGCGTTGCGCTTTGCCGTCTGCTGCTGTCGAAACCCGACATGTTGCTGCTCGACGAACCGACCAACCATCTCGACGCCGAATCGGTCGAATGGCTGGAACAATTCCTGACCCGCTTCCCGGGCACCGTGGTTGCCGTTACCCATGATCGCTACTTCCTGGAAAATGCGGCCGAATGGATTCTCGAACTCGATCGCGGCAAGGGCATTCCATGGAAAGGCAATTACACCGCATGGCTGGAACAAAAAGGCGACCGCCTGAAACGCGAAGAATCAGCCGAATCTGCCCGTCAAAAAGCCTTGGCGAAAGAACTCGAATGGGTTCGCAGCAATGCCAAGGGTGGCCGCAGCAAAGGCAAGGCACGTCTGGCCCGCTTTGAAGAATTGAATGCGCAGGAATACCAGAAGCGCAATGAAACCAATGAAATATTCATTCCACCGGGCGAACGTCTGGGCGACAAAGTCATTGAATTCAAAAACGTGACCAAATCTTTCGGCGACCGCATGTTGATCGACGATTTGAGTCTGTCGATTCCGCCGGGCGCCATCGTCGGCATCATCGGTCCGAACGGTGCCGGCAAATCCACTTTCTTCAAGCTCATTACCGGATTGGAACAGCCCGACAAGGGCGAAGTGAATATTGGCCACACGGTGAAAATGGCCTATGTCGATCAAAACCGTGATGCCTTGGCTGGCGATAAAAACGTCTGGCAGGAAGTGTCCGGCGGTTCCGACATCATCACGATCGGCAAAGTTGAAATCCAGTCGCGCGCCTACATCGGCCGCTTCAATTTCAAAGGCGCGGATCAGCAAAAACTGGTCGGCACATTGTCCGGCGGTGAACGCGGACGATTGCACTTGGCGAAAACACTTCTGCAAGGCGGTAATGTATTGCTGCTCGACGAACCATCGAATGACCTCGACGTTGAAACCCTCCGTGCACTGGAAGATGCCTTGCTGGAATTTCCGGGCTGCGTGATGGTGATTTCGCATGATCGCTGGTTCCTCGACCGCATCGCCACGCATATCCTGGCGTTCGAAGGCGACTCGCATGTTGAATTCTTCCCTGGCAACTACAAGGAATATGAGGAAGACAAACGCCGTCGTCTGGGCGATGAAGCCGCGAAGCCACACCGCTTGCGTTTCAAGGCACTGAAGTAAACCATTCATCCCGGCGCAAGCCGGGATGTCTATTTGAAAAACTGAGATTTTTCCGACACGAGGTTTTCATGAGCTTTATCCAGACTCTCCGCGAAGCACAGAAAAAAAACCAATCGCTGGTCTGTGTCGGCTTCGATCCCGAGCTGTCGAAATTTCCGGCGCATCTGCAAAACCATACGGATGCCTTGTTTGAATTTCATAAAGCCATTGTCGATGCGACCGCCGATCTGGTCTGTTGCTACAAACCGCAGATCGCCCATTTTGCCGCGCTGAGCGCCGAAGACTCCCTGCAACGCACGATCGCTTACATCCACGAAAACTACCCCGGCATTCCAGTCATTCTGGATGCCAAGCGCGGCGATATCGGCAGCACGGCCGAGCGTTACGCCATCGAAGCGTTTGATCGCTATCAGGCCGATGCCGTCACCTTGAATCCGTATCTAGGCCGCGATTCGATTCAGCCATTCCTTGATCGCAAAGACAAAGGGGTAATTCTGCTTTGCCGTACCTCGAACAAGGGGGCCGGCGACTTCCAGGATTTAATTTCCGATGGCAAACCGCTCTATCAGCATGTTGCCAGAACCGTTGCCGAACAATGGAACGAACATGGCAACTGCATGCTGGTGGTTGGTGCGACCTGGCCACGACAACTCGCCGACGTAAGAAATCTTGTTGGCGATATGCCTTTCCTTGTTCCCGGTGTCGGCGCACAGGGTGGCGATGTTGAATCGATGGTCAAGAATGGCAAAACGGCGAATGGCGATGGTCTGGTGATCAGTTCGTCGCGCGCCATCCTGTACGCGGGATCAGGCGAAGATTTTGCCGCAGCGGCACGCAATGCAACGCTGGCGTTGCGTGATGAAATCAATCGTTATCGTTGATTGATGCAAAAAATTCTTTTCATCTGCAGTCAGAACAAGTTGCGCAGCCCGACTGCCGAACAAATATTCTCAGAAACACCAGGCCTCGATGTGCTATCGGCAGGTACGAATAACGACGCCATCACTCCACTGACTTCCGAACTGATCGAATGGGCCGACAAGATATTCGTGATGGAAAACATGCACCGTGAAAAACTTCGCAAGCGATTCAGAAGCTCGCTCAACGGAAAGAAAATTATCTGCCTGGGCATACCGGATGATTTCAGCTACATGGACCCGGAACTTATTACCCTACTGAAAAGGAAAGTGCCGCCGTTTCTGGCCTGATTCGGGTACGCCCGGTCAAATCCTGATCTTGCCCGTCAACATATCCTTGTACATCACCCAATCGCCGAGCAGCGAGTAGAACGGATACTTGAAAGTCGCCGGGCGATTTTTTTCGAAGAAAAAATGCCCGACCCAGGCAAAGCCATAACCACAAACCGGTATTGCCCACAGCCAGACCAGCGGCAATATCTGCGCGACTACCAGGCCGGCGATAACAACGACACCCGTGGTTCCGGCAAAGTGCAGACGGCGGCAAACCAGATTGCTGTGCTCGCCCAGGTAGAAGGGATAAAAATCCTTGAAACTGCCGTACTGGCTCATAGCTCACCTCGCTTGTCTTCGACTTTTGCCGCATTCCAGAGCCTATCTTGCTGCTCCAGATTCAAATCGGCAAGTTGTTTTCCCTGCTCGTGAATCATGGCTTCCATACGACGGAATCGACGTTCGAATTTCTGGTTGGCGCGACGCAGCGCAGCACCGAAGTCGACCTTGCCATGCCGCGTTAAGTTGGCGGCAACAAACAGCACGTCGCCCAGCTCGTCTTCCAGCTCGGCATGGCCAATTCCCTTGGCAAACTCTTCGCGCAACTCTTCTATTTCTTCATGCAGCTTGTCGAATACCGGGTTCGGGTCGGGCCAATCGAAGCCCACCGTTGCGGCACGCTTTTGCAATTTCACCGCGCGTTGCCATTCCGGCAGCCCCCGGGATATTCCAGACAGGACACTGTCATCGTGCTTCCCGTTTTTTTCTTCGCGCTCGCGCTTTTTCTGCAGTTCCCACAAACGCGTTTGCTCGTCGGCATCTTCGACGGTGGCACCGGCAAACACATGCGGATGCCGCCGCGTCATCTTGTCGCAAATATTCTCGACGACATCGGAAAACTTGAAATGCCCGGCTTCTTCCGCCATCCGTGCATGGAAAACGACTTGCAGCAATAAATCACCGAGCTCATCTTTCAGATCCGGCATGTCGTTGCGGTCAATCGCATCGGCTACTTCGTAGGCTTCTTCAATCGTGTACGGTGCGACGGTCGAAAAGTTCTGCTTCACGTCCCAGGGGCAGCCGCCATTCGGGTCGCGCAATTTCGCCATGATGTCGAGCAAATTTTGTATATCAGTCATGCAACCAGCTCCGCCATGGCAAATCACTATTCGCCAGCGCAATAAAATGGGGATTCAATAAACTGTCTTTGGTGTTGTAGCGAAACGGGCTGCCGTCAAGATTCAGCACCATGCCGCCGGCGGCTTCCAGAATGGCCTGACCAGCGGCGGTATCCCATTCCGAGGTCGGCGCGAAACGCGGATACACATCCAGCGCACCTTCGGCGATGCGGCAAAACTTCAGCGACGAGCCCATGCTCAAGGGCTCCACTTCGCCCATGCGACCTAGCGCGGCAGCCGTGGTTTCATCCAGATGGGAGCGGGATGCCGCGACACGCAGACGGCTTCGCGATGTTTTGTCGACCGCAATCTTTTTAGTCACGCCATCATGCCGGGTGAAAGCGCCCTGCACATCATCACCCCACCAGGCGATATTGAGGGCCGGTGCGTAGATGACGCCAAATGTTGCACGACCGTCTTCGATCAACGCGATATTGACCGTGAACTCGCCGTTTTTCTTGACGAACTCGCGGGTGCCGTCAAGCGGGTCCACCAGCCAATAACGCGGCCATATTTTTCGCGTTTGCCAATCGATATCGGCCGACTCTTCCGACAGTACGGGCATGCCGGGCGTCAACACATTCAGACCATTCACGATGATGTGATGCGCAGCGGTATCGGCGGCGGTCAGGGGCGAATTATCCCCTTTGAACTCGACTGCAAAATCCTGCGCATATATTTTCATGATGGCATCGCCTGCATCACAGGCGATTTGGACGATGGCTTTTTCCAATTCGGGATTCAGTTTCATTGCTACTTTCTTATTTTCTGTTGGCGAGCCAGTCACGGACGATATACATCGCGGCCAGGGAACGTCCCTCCGAACAATCTTCGCGCAACATCAATTCGTGAAAGGCATCGAATTTCCAGGGCAGCACTTCCAATGGCTCGGGTTCGTCACCGGGCAATCGTTCTTCGTATAAATCTTCCGCCACGACCAAATGGATTTCGTGGCTCATGTAGGTCGGCGCCAGCGTGATCGAGCGAAGATGGGTTAGCTTTCTGGCACCAAAGCCGACTTCTTCCTTCAGCTCGCGATTGGCGGCTTCCAGAATGCTTTCACCGGCATCCATGCGGCCCTTTGGCAAGCCGATTTCATAGCGATGCTTTCCGGCGGCATATTCGCGGATCAGCAAAATGGTATCGGGTTGCGGAATGGCGGCAATGATCACCGCGCCGTGCCCGCGACTTTTCAGGCGCTCGTACCGGCGGCGTTCGCCATTCGAAAATTCCAGATCGAGATGCTCGAGACGGTAATGCCCGAGATCGTGCTCCTCGCTGTGATGGATGATGGGTAATTTCGACATCGCATTCCTTGAGCCGGCGCTATATGACGGGCGTAGACACGAAGCACGTGAGCCGACATCATTGCGCCATGAAAAATTTATCTGGTCATGTTTCTGATCCTCACATGCTAACAGAGGCAGCGGCTTGGCGGCAGCGCGATCTGGCGGTGCTCTGGCACCCATGTACGCAAATGGCCGAACACCCGGACACCTTGCCGTTGGTACCCATTCGCCGTGGCCGTGGCGTCTGGCTGGAAGGCGTCGATGGCAAGCACTACCTGGACGCCGTCAGTAGCTGGTGGACGAATATCTTCGGCCATGCCGAACCACGCATCGCGGCGGCGATTGCCGAACAGGCGCAGACACTGGAGCACGTGATATACGCGGGTTTTTCGCACGAGCCCGGCCTGAAATTGGCCGAAGCACTGGTGGCGGCAACACCGGCGGGTTTGTCCCGTGTTTTTTATGCGGACAACGGCTCGGCGGCGGTAGAGATAGCGCTGAAAATGAGCTTCCATCATTTTTATAATCGTGGTGATTTCAAACGGACGAAATTCATTTCGTTAAGCAACGGCTATCACGGCGAAACGCTGGGCGCTTTGTCGATGGCGGATATTCCTCTGTATCGAAAAGTTTATGCGCCTTTGCTGCTGGAGCCATTGTTTGCACCGTCGCCCGACGCCTATGAGGCCGAACCAGGCGAAAGCGCCGAAAGTTATGCGTTACGCTGTGCCGACAAACTGCAGACCATTTTCGAACGACATGCCGGTGAAGTCTGTGCACTGATACTCGAACCGCTCGTACAGTGTGCCGGCGGCATGCGAATGTATCACCCGGTATATTTGAAACGCGCACGGGAAATTTGCACGCAATTCGGTGCACATTTGATTGCCGATGAAATTGCCGTCGGCTTCGGTCGGACCGGTACGCTGTTTGCATGCGAGCAAGCCAATATCAGCCCGGACTTCATGTGCCTGTCGAAGGGACTGACCGGCGGATTCATGCCGATGTCCGCGGTGCTGACCACGCAGCATGTGTATGAAAGCTTTCTGGATGTCTCTCGCGAACGTGCATTTCTGCATTCACACAGTTACACCGGAAATCCGCTGGCCTGTGCAGCCGCATTGGCTACACTCAACATATTCGCCAGCGATGACGTGCTTGTGAAAAACCTTGAGACCATCGGAAAAATGGCGGCCCATGCGGAGAGATTCAAGGACCATCCGAATGTCGCCGAAGTGCGGCAAACCGGCATGATTCTCGCCATTGAAATGGCGCAGGACGGAAAACATAAGACTGCATACGCCGCCAGCGAAAGGCGCGGCCTGCGAGCTTATCAACACGCCGTTGCCAATGGCGTCGTACTGCGGCCGCTGGGCGATATTCTTTACTGGATGCCGCCTTACTGTATTGATGATGACGCTTTACAACATTTATCATCGGTTACCGCATCTGCCCTAGAAGAGGCGACACGTTAATGCGCATTATCCGCAGCTATATTCCAGACGATCTTCATGTGGGGCAGGAACTGGTGTTATCCGAACTGGCCACCAACCATCTTGTCCGTGTTTTACGGCTTGGCATGGATGATACATGCGTACTGTTCAATGGCGATGGCTTTGATTATCAGGCGAAAATCACCAGCGTTGCCAAGCGCGGCGCCGGGGTGGAAATCATTTCTTCGCAAGCTGTGACAAATGAATCGCCAGTCCACATCACTTTGATACAAGGCATTGCCCGTGGCGAAAAGATGGACTGGATATTGCAGAAAGCGACCGAGCTTGGCGTTACCCGCATCGTCCCGGTCATCACCGATCGTACCGAAGTGAAACTCGACTCCGAGCGGTCCGACAAGAAAATGAATCACTGGCTCGGTGTCGTGGCCTCGGCCTGCGAGCAGTCCGGTCGTGCACGCCTGCCCGAAATCATCGAGCCCTGCCCTCTTTCGCATTGGCCGCAACATGATAAAAACTTCAACAAGTTTGCGCTCGATCCAAACGGCGTATTCGGGTTTTCCGATTTGGCCACGACCAAACCGATCGCCGTCAGTCTGGCGATCGGACCGGAGGGCGGTTTCAGCGAACGCGATCTGGCAACGCTGAAAGCCGGCGGTTTTCAGGGCTTGCGCATGGGGCCGCGGATTTTACGCACCGAAACTGCAGGTCCGGCGGCTATCGCCGCATTGAATGTATTGTGTGGCGACTGGAAATAACCAAGCAAACTGACGACGAATGCCTCGGTGCCATGATTAACTTTTGCGCACCGGGGACACCTTGCATTTGGGATGTGCCAACATCTGGCTTGAGCTGTTCTTCACTATTGCAACTCGCGCCTGGAGCCCGCCATGAATATCAAACCCTATGACATTGTTTTAGGCGGAAGCCGGTATCTCGACAGTAGCATCGGGGTGGAAAGTTTTTCCCTGTCGCGCGTGACTCCTTCAACTGGCATGGTGCAATTGGCAGCCGCAAGTTTTTTTCCGCACGGGTTGGCTTTCACTGGCCAACAAGGCCGCTTTGCCTTCGGCTTCGAGAAAATCGGGCCGGGCGCGGCATTGTTTGACCTGGAATCCATGGCTCTGCTTGAAACCATCTCGCCGGTAAAGGATAGGCATTTTTACGGCCATGGTGTCTGCAGTCTCGATGACCAGCTTTTGTACACGACCGAAACATCTCGATCGGGTGAAGGTGCCATTGGTATCAGGGAAACCGGCAGCCTGCGTTATATCGGGGATTTCCCGAGTTTTGGTACTCATCCGCATGACTGTCACCTGTTGGACAACGGAACGGTACTGGCCGTCAGCAATGGCGGCAACGATCAATCCAGCGGTATTCGAGGATCGATCTGCTACATCGATATCGAAACACGACGACTGCTTGATCGCATCGAAATGCCGGATGATCGTTTCAATACCGGGCATTTTTTTCCGCTCGATAATCATCGGTCCATTGTCGTATCTGCACCGCGCCGTGGTCTGGGCGATGATCATCTCGGAGCAATTAGCCTGCAAGGCAACACTGATTTTCTCGATCTTGTTTCGGCACCGTTGAATGTCGTTGGCAATATGTTCGGCGAAGCCCTGAGCGTACTGGCCATTCCATCCGCCGATTTATTTATCGTGACCCATCCCACTCCCGGCATGGTGACTTTCTGGCATTTAAGTTCCGTCACACTGGCAAAACGGATGGATCTGCCGCGCGCGCGCGGCTTGGTCTTGTCGAAAAACAAAAATGCGGTCTGGATAAGTTTCGGCCCGCAGGCAGAATTGCTAAAAGTAGATTTATCGACGCTTGAAGCTGAAGCGCAAATGTCCGGGACCTACATCACCGGCTCCCATTTGTATGCCATCTAAACAAACGGGCTCACACATTGCGAGCCCGTCGTTTGGTTACTTGTGCGATCAATTTATGCAGCTTGGTTAAGGGCTTTATCCAGCATCAATTCAATCGACATCATGTCCGGCACGATGGCGGCATCGTCATTCAACATTACCTTGGAATATATGCCGAGCGGCAGATCCTTGATGTCGTGAACTTCCTGCAAATTGCCGGTATTCACCGTCACCAGGCGCGGGAACCCCGTAGACAATACGGCAAAGAAAGGCAGCTTGGGATTATTGCCAAGCGCTTTAAGTACGGCCACCTTGGTACCGAAAGTGCCGACTTCAGAGCCCCATCCGGCAAACTTGGAAAACGACATCAGAGGCAGACGCCAACCGCGCCAGCGTACACGTCCCAGCAGCCAATCCGGTGCATTCTCGACCGGCTCGGGTTCGGAGAAGGTAATGATTTCGGCGATGTTGGCATTCGGCAAAAGGATTCGTCCTTCGGCCACGCTGATCAAGACGCCTCGAATATCGGATTGTTTAACTGTACTCATGTTGCAACTCCAAAGGTATTTCAAGGCAATCGACGACACGGATATTTCTATTGTTTGAAATACTCATACACAAATGTTGCCAACGCAGGAATTTCGTCGGTTTTACCGCCCAATTTTACCAGTGCTTCTGCCGCACCGGGTTCGAAGCAATTTTTCGGATCTTGGGCCAGCGCTAAACCGCCCTGGCTTTGTACGCGCGCCGCAGCGCCTGCGGTTTCATTAGCGGCACCGCTTAGCACGATGACAACGCTGTGCCGGGCAGGCAGCGATTCAACCAATGCCTGCTGACTTTCAGCGCCGCCAAAGAACAACTCGTCACCGACCAAATCAAGACCTATGCCAACCGGCATCACGGCAACCTTGCCAGGCTCTGCGGACTGGCCCTGCACGGCAAGGTATACGGGAAGATTGCTGACTTTTTCCAACTGTGTGACAAGTCGATCATGCTTGCCAACCTCAAGATGCTGGTAAAGCAAGACCGGCACATTCAGATTGCCTGTCAAGGCTTTGAGCAACTGACGTACGGCATCCGGGCCGCCCATCCCTGCAAGAATCAGCACTGCACCCACGCTCGACAGCGGCTTTTCAACCGGCTCTTCGCCCTCGATGGCTTCCAGGCTGAATTTGTTGATTTTCAGCAGCGCACTGGTAGCGGCTACTTTCGCCGCTGCCTGTGCTGGAATTTCCGCATCGATATCGACCAGCGACAATGAGTCGGCACTGAATTTCGGCATGGTGCTCGCTGCCGCAGGAGAAGTCTCGCCACCTTTCTTTTCCGCTGTCGCCGGGGAGACAGGTTTTACATCATGCGATTCGATATTACTGTAATCAATGTTCTGGGCAACGGCACGATTGTCGTTCTTCTCAAACTCGTCGAGCTGTGCAGCCAATGCAGCGACATCATCATCCATGTCTGCACTCATTTCGACTGCATCATCGGCCTGGTATTTCGAAAAGGCAACCGGGGCATCGCTGATTTCAAAGTCAGCCAATGTGCCGGCGGAATCTTCAAGCTCCAGCGATGAATTTTTGGCGGAGCTGTTTTCGACTTCACTATTTTCAAATGCCGACAAATCGATATCGAAACTTGCATCGTCGCCCAGACTTATTTCATCGCTGATTTCGGCCTGTGCGTTATCGAACGTGATGAAGTCCTCTTCCTGTGCAGAGTTGGAACCGGTGGATACGGTTTCTGACGCTGCAAGAGTGTCATTGCCCGGAAAATCGTTGGTCTCGGAAGAAATAAAACTATCGAACTCGGCCAGTTCTATTTCATCGACATCGGCAGAGCGTCTTTCCAATTCGACTTTCGCTTCCGGCAGGGGCGCATCCTGCTCATCGGGTATATTCATTCGCATTGCGTTTTCAAGTTCGTCCAGATTGAAGTCCAGTTCGACTTCAGGCTCGGCTACCAAGGCCGGAGCCTCCGGAACGCTTCGCTGCAATGCATCTGAATAGCTTTCATTGACTGGAACATCGGTCGCTAGCGACTGTGTTTCCTGCAAATAATCTTCAAGCTTGGCGTCTGCCATCGCCTCTGCGGGTGTTTCCGGAGCACCCGGTTTCGGCTGCCAGTCGTCTTGCGACATGGCGGAGCCTTCCGGCACCGGCGGCATCAAATCCGTACCGATAATCTTTGCGGCAAGATGCCTCGCCCAGCGATTCAGGTCCCAACCACTTAGATGGGCACTGGCTTCGGCGTCATCATAAACCACTTCGATATTTGCACTGCCGAGCAAATCGTCAAACTTGTCCAACGCGGCTTCGGTGGCAGGTTCGAGACTGACCACCATCACCCGGGGATCGAGCTTGCTGATTTCACCTGGCGTCAATTCCGATGGATCGCCTTCGCAAACCAGTTCCGCACCCAGATCCTGAAGTGCAGTGCGGAGTTGCTCTCGTGACTCTCCGGCTCTGGCCAACAATGCTACGCGGACACCTGCATCAGCCATTGACTGGCTCCATACCAAGAATTTCAAAGACGTTGCGCATCAATTCATTTTCTTGATAAGGCTTGCCCAGATAACGATCAACGCCGATATCCATGGCGCGTTGGCGATGTTTATCGCCGGTACGCGATGTGATCATGATGATCGGTACATCCTTCAGACGAGGATCGGAACGCATGTGCTGTGCAACTTCGTAGCCGTCCATTCGCGGCATTTCGATATCGAGCAACACGAGATCGGGGGCACGTTCGGCCATTTTCTCGACGGCATCGACGCCGTCTTTTGCCGTAAGCACTTCAAAGTTGTTACGTTCCAACACGCGACCTGTCACCTTGCGCATCGTAATCGAGTCATCCACCACCATGACGGCAGGAACACGGCGAACTTCCGGAGCAGCCACCGGTACGACCGGCACGGCATCTTCACGCTGGCTGATGTTGTAACGTCGTACCAATGGTGCAACGTCCAGAATCATCACTACCCGACCGTCACCCATAATGGTTGCACCGAAAATGCCCGGAATCGAGTTCACCTGCGGGCCGACGGGTTTCACCACGATTTCCTTACTTCCCATGACCTGATCGACGCAGATTGCCGCACGCAAGTCGCCCGAGCGTGCCAGCAATATCGGCATCTGCAAGCTATCGGGTGCCTTGGCCATGCCATGGCCAATCAAGCGACCGAGATCGTGAATGACATAGTCTTCACCGGCGTACGAAAACACGGGGGTTTCCGCAGCCAGCTGTTTTTCCAGATCTGCGCGGCCAATGCGGCCCACACCTTGCACCGAAGCAATTGGCACGGCAAAGCTGGTATCGCCGATTTTCACGAATACGGCCTGGGTCACCGCCAGAGTGAATGGCAAGCGGATAATAAATTCGCTGCCTTTCCCTTCGTCTGAATTGATTTGCAGCGTACCGCCCAACTGGCGAATTTCGCTGTAGACCACATCCATGCCGACACCACGACCGGATAAACGACTGACGGTTTCTGCGGTGGAGAAGCCGGTTTCCAGAATCATCGCGTACAGGTCGGAATCCGAAACTTCTGCGTCTGCCGCCAACAAACCTCGCTCGATGGCTTTCTTGCGAATGGCTTCCTTGTTCAAACCACGACCATCGTCGATGATTTTCAATACAACTTCGGACCCTTCGCGTTGCACCACGATACGGACAGTGCCTTCCTCGGGTTTTTTCGCCTTGCGGCGATCGGCCGGCAATTCCAAACCATGCGCCATTGAATTGCGCAGCATGTGTTCTAGCGGCGCAGTCATGCGTTCAAGCACGTTGCGATCCATTTCACCGGAAGCACCGTCAACCTTGAGTTGCACTTGCTTGCCGGTGTCTGAAGCAGCTTGTCGCAACACACGACGCAAACGCGGCACCAGGGCATCGAAAGGCACCATTCGGGTGCGCATCAAACCTTCCTGCAGATCCGAGCTGACTCGTGCTTGTTGCAACAACAGGGTTTCATACTGACGGGTTAAATCGTCAAGGGTCGTTTCAAGATTGATCAAGTCGTTGGCCGATTCGGACAAGGACCTCGATAATTGTTGCTGCGTGGTGAAACGATCGAGCTCAAGCGGATCGAAACTCTCCGTGGACTCTTCACCTTCGCGCTGATAGCGGGCAACGATCTGTGCTTCGGTTTCGATTTCGAGACGGCGCAATTGCTCGCGCAAACGCGAAGTCGTCTGCCCAAGTTCGCCCAAGGCACCACGGAATGCACCGAGCTGCTGTTCCAGTCGGGCTCGATAAATGGCCACCTCGCCTGCGTAGTTCACCAGCTTGTCGAGCAGGTCGGCACGAATACGAACCTGTTCCTGTGGTGCCCTTACGCCGGAAGCATCTTCTTCATCCATCAACGATTCAGTTGGTGCAGACAAAGGTTTGAGCGCAGCAGGTGCAACGATTTCTGCCGGCTTGGAAACAGGAGCCGTAGCGGTTGGAGCGACAGTCGAAGCTGGCGCTTCACTTGTGGGCACTTCGACGGATGGGGCTACTTCTTCGATTGCAGCAGGCACAACGTCGATGGATTGGCCAAGTGCCAATCGATCAAATTGCGATATCAGGTTGCTCGGCAAGGCCAGTGCCTTGCGGTCGCTGACGCGGGTGATCATGCTGTGAAGGCGGTCGAAACCACGCTCAAGCACGACGACTCCGGTGTTATCCAACGGAACACGACCTTCGGCAACGGCTTCGAGCAGTGACTCCATGGAGTGGCCTAGCTCGCCAACCGCAAAAATGCCGGACATGCGTGCGCCACCTTTCAATGTGTGCAAATCACGCTGCAGATCGACAATCAAAGCCATATCGGCCTGGTTATCGCGCAGGTTCGCAAGCACGCCATCGGAGTGATCGAGAATATCGCCCGATTCTTCAAGGAAGATATCCAGCAATTCTGGATCCAGATCGGTCATATCCAGCGCTTCATCTGGATCGGATGGATCAACGGCAAGTTGAACCGTATTTGCGATGCTTGCAGCCTCGGCTATTGCTTCAGCTTCAGCTTCAGC
>Ga0066402_1000037_pt1 | contig 13625 bp, 8 predicted proteins | sample LakWasMeta2_LOW4_2_FD_59489 | JGI IMG/M metagenome (GOLD analysis project Ga0066402, IMG submission 59489) | Freshwater sediment methanotrophic microbial communities from Lake Washington under simulated oxygen tension - Sediment Metagenome 2_LOW4 | ecosystem: Environmental > Aquatic > Freshwater... | reverse complement strand
GGTTGCTTGCAGGGCATCCATCGCGGCGGCTGCCTGCTGACGCATGGCCTCGGCATTGGCTTCCAGACTCTTGATTCGGGCTTCCAAAGCTTTTATCTGCTCTTGCGAAGTGCCTGTAGCGAAGGCCGGTGCGGATATCGCGGCAAAAATCGCAAGGGCGAGTAAAGATTTTCTCATTGACGAATTCCGAAGGCTGAATGGATTTGAACAGCAATGTTATATCCTTACAACATAATCGCATAGGCCAAAAGTCATGACTTCGCTAAACGGCCAGCATCGCTGAATCTGCAATAAAAAAAGGCCCGGAAAATCCGGGCCTTTTCAAAGACTGCAAGCAAATCAGTCTTACGGAGGTGAACCTACCGTCAGCACCACGGGAACCGCCGCACTCGGTGTTACCGGGTCGTTGCTGTTGACGCAGACATTGGCGCGATACACACCTGCGCCTAATGCAGCTCCGTTAATGGCGACCGAGTTCAAACCAATCAAGGATGGCGCCAAACTACCGTAAGAAGGAGATGCTGCCCCCATCCAAGGTGCACCGCAGGCAACATTGCCTTTGACTACCATGTTCAATCCTGCAAAGGCAGCATTAGCGGCCCATGTACCCACACCAGCCGTGCTGACGTTGATGCTCATGAAGTTGCCATTGCCTGTGGCAGAACCAAATTGAGCCCAGCGATTGGCGAAGGTGCCGCGAGTGTTGATCACCAGCCAGTATTTGCCGGGCGGCAACGTAATGTTCTGCCCTGCGGCCAATAGATTCAAGCTAATGAATCCACCCGCAGTCGATACCCCGGTTGCGGTCGGAGCTGCAGTATAGGTCCATACAGCTGCTGCCGGTGCCGATTGCGGATTGCCTGCCGGGACGCCTGCTGCATCCGGGTAGATACTCCAGGTAAGACCGGTCGCAGCACCCGGGAACGCAGCACCGCTGACAACAAAGCCTTCGGCTGACAACGAAGAAATCTGTGTGGCCGTTGTTACATCGAAATCATCCGCCGAGAACTGGGCGGCATTTCCGGCAGTTGCCGGATCGCTGTAAACCGTGTTGCGGAAACCACTATTGACTGCACCACGTGCGGCGGAATACAGGGTACCTACCGCTGAACCACTGTTGCTGATGGTGTAGTTGAGTGTGGAGCCACCAATATTGCCGACCGTCAGATCGACCGTGGAATTGCTGCCCAACGTAATCGATTTGCTTAGACTGGCCGGCAAATTGATCACCGGAGGTGCCACGGCAACGGCAACTGGCATGCGCAACACAGGCGATCTATCGGCAACCGGTGTTGTCAACGCCGGAGTCAATTCGATTTCACCGAAATTCCAAGTTCCGTTGTTGGGAATTTTCGATGTGTTGATGGTGAATCTGAGCGAACGCGACTGTCCGGCTGGGATATATATCGACGGCGTGCTCACGGTACCGAGCAGACCTTTGATTTTCACATTCCACATGCGATCGGCAGCTTGCGTGTTTCTGAAAGTCCGCGTGAACGAACAGGTCGGTGAGCAACTTCTGTTGCCGTAGCTGGCAATGTTCAGCGTCTTTGGATCGCCGCCGGTCGCCGGGTTGGCTGCCTGAAAGTTGGCCGTTGTTTCATGCAAGACAAGTCCTGCTTTCACGGCACGATCAATCTGCAAACGGCCTGAGCCTCGCGCAAATGCATCCGCCAAAGTGACCTGATCCTCGGTGTAAACGGGAGTCACGGCGGTCATCATCAATGCCGACTTGATTTCCTGAACCGTCCATGTCGGCCTGGCTTGACGCATTAGTGCACCTGAGCCGGCATTGTGTGGCGATGCCATCGATGTACCGCTCATTAATCCGACTAGCTGCCCGGAACCCGTAATAGTCGTCCCGGACATGACGGCGAGAATATCGACGCCAGGACCTGTAATGTCTGGCTTCACCAAATCAAATGAAGCGGCAGGCCCGCGAGAGCTGAAACCTGCCAAAGCGTCAACCGTATTTGGCAAACCAACTGCAGGAAAACTGATTTGAGCTGTTGCTGTCGGGTTGGCTGCGGTGAAATCACGTAAAGCATTACCTTCCAACTGCAATACGCTAAACACTGGAACCGTGGTTCCCGGTACGCTCGGAATGATCACACCCGCAGCATTATTGGCAATGACTACCGCAATAGCACCGGCTGCCGATGCATTATTCACCTTGATTGAGAAACCGCAGGTACCGCGGCGGACCACGGCAATAGAACCTGCAAATGTATTGGCTGGATAGGCGGCACAGGCATCGGAGGTGGTATCGATTCCTGAGCTGACTTTCAACGGCGTGGTACCGGGAATGGTTGCGGCAAATGCAACACCGCCCGTGCCTTGATTAAGTACCAATGGTGCCAAATTCGGTGGGACGGCACCCGGGCCGGTAACTTGCATCAACACTGCAAAACCACCCCGACCATGTTGAGAAGCCGCTGTTGTGGAAACCCAAGGTTCCAGATGGCTCATGGTGTTGGCAGCAGGGCCGCTATTGCCACCCGAAGCCGCTACGTAGATGCCGGCATCAACGGCACTCAGGAAAGCCAACGAAACCGCATCGCCCCAAGGGCTCGTACCGCCGCCGATGGAGTAGTTCAAGGTGTCGACAATGCCATCGGCAATCGCCTGATTCACCGCTGCCACAGAAGAAACGTTGGGGCAAAGGCCCTGACCCGTCGATGTATTGGTATAGCAAACATCGTAGGCAATGATGTTAGCGCGCGGTGCAACACCGGAAATGCGCCTTGTGCTACCGCTGAAAACGACATCACGACGGTTGCCTGCAACTGTCGAAGCCGTGTGGCTGCCATGTGAATTGGTGTCACCGAAACCAGGCTCTTCACGGATATTTGCGAGACCGCACTGGTTGCCAGGTGCACCACACACAAAGTCATAGCCACCGATTAATTTACTGTTACATCTGCCTGCATCCACGCTCCCTGCAGCGCAAGTACCCAGATAGTTTCCGGCACCCAAAGGATTAACATGAACATAGGCATCGACTGGATCGGTTGCCGCGTAGGAAGGACTTTCGAAATTGATGCCAGAATCGATAATTCCGGCAACAGTACCCTCGCCCTGGAAAGACCCGGTAGCACCCGGATAAGAGCCCGACCAAATAGCGGCGGCACCAATCAGTGTCGGGCCGGTATCGGTCTCGAGTGGTAACTCACGATAGCCCTCTACCAGTAAAACATCGGGCATTTGCGCGATTTTCGCGGCAGCATCGGCGCTTAAATCAAGCACGATTCCGTTGACGGCATGTTGCATCCGGTTGCGGACCAGAAAGGCTTTGCTACCGGTGGCTGCAGCCATTTTCTTTTCTATGCTGCGCTGTTGCTGCACAAGATATTCGACGTATTTCTGCGACTCGTAACTCTTGACGTCAAGGCGGGATTTGCCATTTGCCAACATAATCTTGGTTGGAACCGCCAATCCGGATTTTCCGCCCTTATATGTTGCTAACGGTGCTTCCTTGAAGATGACGATATAAGTACCCACGCCGTCGGCAACTTCTGCGCTGACGGATTTTGCCGGATTGAGGCTGGCAATTTTTGTTTTGTTGGCGGTTGCCAACCACGGAAGCGTTGATCCGGGGGAGCTGTAGTGAAAAGCGGCAGCACTTGCGACGGCTATCAGTAAAAACAATAAAAGTATTCCGCCCAACTTTTTCAGATGCAACATAGACTACCCCCAAGAAAAACCAAGATGTAAATTGAAGAACCGTAATCCCCAATCGATTTTCTGTCGCGATCACTACGAAGCAAAAACTGATTACATTTCGCAGTGATGAATCCCTGACCGCCGGCCAAGCTAACGCATAATCACCCACGGAGTTTACGATGTTTTGATCCGATAACAAGTGATTGGCCAAAGAGGCCAGCAAGGTCTCAATGTGAAGAATTAGAATGTGCGCCGTAGGGAAATAGTGAATCAGAACTTCTACAAGTTGCTCTAAGCCATTGTAATGCCGGAAATTATCGAACTGCCCGTCAAAAACGGACAATTCGAGCTACCGGTATTTGCGGGGCCTGCAACATCTTGTAACAAGCTAGCTTCAGCATTATCGATGTACCACGGCCGATGGGATCTCGCTGAAGACAGTATTTTGCAGGGTGATCAGGTTATTGACGGGATGAACAATCGGCACAAATGCCATGCACTTCCAGAATTTGTGCACGCGTCGTAAAGCCAATCGATTTTGCCTGCTTTTCGAGCAAGGCCGAAACACCGTCATCCTCCATCTCGACCGTGTTCTGGCATTTATCGCAAATCAGAAACGGAACAGAGTGCTTCACTTGCGGATGATGGCAACTGACAAACGCATTGATCGATGCCAAGCGGTGTATGAAACCCTGTTCAAGTAAAAAATCGAGGGCGCGATAAACCGTCGGAGGTGCCGCGCTACCCTTCTCGGTCTTCATCTTGCCGAGCAAATCATAGGCCTTGACCGGCTTTGTCTCGGCCGCAATCAAACCCAATGCCTGAGCCCGCAGCGGCGTGAGGCGCAAGCCGCGTTTTTCGCAGGCCTGTTCGACGGCTTTTACGAAACCGTCGGCATCATGAACGTGATGAACCGGATCGGTGCAGGGATGTTCATGCGAGTGCTTGGCCATGGGTTTACGTTACGCCTGTTATGCGAGCTTCGCCAGCATAGCCAAAGCCGCGTCGATGCGTTTCAGAGCTTCGTCGCGACCCGCCAGATAGACCGTGTGATCAATCGACGGGGACTGCTGCGTGCCCGTAATCGCGACACGCAGGGCCGGGCCGATTTTGCCCAGGCCAACGCCCAGTTTTTCACCGGTGATTTGCATGGCGGCATGGATCGCAGCCGGACTCCACTCGGATAAATTCGCGAGTTCCGCACGCACCGTCTGCATCGGCAACAAGGCTGCTGGCACGAATTGCTTTGCCACTGCCGCTTCGTCGTAATGGGTCAAAGGCTGATACCAGACAGCCGCACGCTCGGCCATTTGCTTCAGTGTATCGACGCGGTCACGCAAGGCTATCACGACATCGGACAATGCGGGGCCTTTCGATAAATCGTAACCGGCGCGATCCATATGCCACTGCAGATGTCTGGCTACGTCTTCCGGTGCGTCGGTTTTCAGGTAATGCGAATTGATCCAGTTGAGCTTGGTCGGATCGAGACGCGAGGCTTTCGAATTCACGTCCTCGATTTTGAACAATTCGATCATTTCCGGAATGCTGAAAATTTCCTGATCGCCGTGTGACCAGCCCAGACGAACCAGATAGTTCAGCAAGGCATGCGGCAAATAGCCATCGTCGCGGTATTGCATGACATTGGCGGCATTGTGGCGCTTGGATAGTTTCGCGCCTTCCGGATCAAGAATCATCGGCATATGGGCGAAATATGGCACTGCCACGCCCAGCGCGTTGTAGATATTGATCTGACGCGGCGTATTGTTGACGTGGTCGTCGCCTCGAATCACGTCGGTGATTTTCATATCGAGATCGTCGACGACGACGGCAAAGTTATAGGTGGGATAACCGTCGGAACGGAAGATAACCAGATCGTCCAGTTCATCATTGCTGAACTCGATGCGACCCTTGATTTTGTCTTCCCACGCAACACTGCCGCCGATCGGATTCTTGAAACGGATAACGCGATTCGGATCGTCCTTGTGCGGTGCGTTCAAATCACGGTAATGGCCGTTGTAGCGCGGCTTTTCGTTTTTTGCCATTGCCGCTTCACGCATGGCTTCGAGCTCTTCCTTGGTTTCGTAGGCGTAATAGGCCTTGCCAGCGGCCACCATCTGTTCGGCCACTTCCCGGTAACGCGCCAAGCGATGTGTTTGATAAATCGGACCTTCGTCGTAACCCAGGCCGAGCCAACTCATCGCATCCAGAATGCCCTGCACCGCGGCATCGGTAGAACGCTCCTGATCAGTGTCTTCGACCCGCAAGATGAACGCCCCTTTTTGATGCCGGGCTTCCAGCCAGCAATACAAGGCGGTACGTGCGCCGCCAATATGCAGAAAGCCGGTGGGACTGGGGGCAAAACGGGTACGACAGCTCATAATTCTTCTCGCGATAACAAGACCGCCATTTTAGCAGTCCAGAAGCATTTTTAAGCTGTTTTTCTAGTCGAATCAGTGTTGGCCGACTATCATGCACGGGTACCCAGGAGTCAAAGATGTTCGCTCGCATCAGTTTTTTCTGCCTTGCTTTGCTCGCCTCGCCCGGTTTTTCGCAAGAGCTGGCACTGCCCAACAACAGCAAGAATCCCAAAGTTCAAATCGACACCACCCAAGGCAGAATCGTGCTGGAATTATTCGCCGACAAGGCGCCGGCAACGGTCAATAATTTTCTGGCCTATGTGCAATCGGGCCATTACGACAAGACCATCATCCACCGTGTCTCGAAAGACTTCGTGATTCAAGGCGGCGCCTACGATGCGAACCTCGGGAAAAAACCGCAACGCAAACCCATTGCACTTGAAACGGCTGAAAGCCTGAAAAATCGTCGAGGCACCATTGCCGCCGCGCGAAAATTGGCCGATGCAAACTCCGCCACCTCGGAATTTTTCTTCAACGTGGTCGATAACCCCCAGCTCGATTTCCAGTCGAAAACCAGTCCGCTGAACCAGGGGTTTGCCGTATTCGGCCAGATCGTCGAAGGCATGGAAGTCATCGACAAAATCCGCAAAACGGCAACGACCGGAAAACCGGGATTCCCTGGACTGCCATCGACGCCGATCATGATTCGCACCATCACCCTCGTATCGGAATGAGCATGAGTACCCTTTTCATTTCCGACCTGCATCTCGATGAAAGCCGCCCGGAAATTACCGAGCTTTTTCTGGATTTTCTGAAACAAGACGCCGTGAGCGCCGAAGCGCTCTATATTCTTGGTGACTTCTTCGAAGCCTGGGTGGGCGATGACGACGATTCGGTACTCGGCAAAAAAGTGGTACTGGCCTTGCGCGAACTAAGCGATGGCGGCGTTCCGGTTTTTTTCATGCGCGGCAACCGTGACTTCCTGATCGGTCCTGATTTTGCGAAACGTGCCGGACTGCAAATTTTGCCCGACCCCTGCGTACTCGAACTTTATGGAACACCGACATTGCTGATGCACGGCGACCTGCTGTGTTCCGACGATGCGGCTTATCAGGCTTTTCGTTCGCAGGTTCGCAGCGACGACTGGCAATCCCGATTTCTGTCGCAACCACTGGCTGCAAGACTGGCCTTCGCCGCACAGGCCAGGGCCGCCAGCAAACAGCATCAAAGCGGACTAATGAGCGAGGAACAGGAAAACATCATGGATGTCACCGAGGCAACGGTGAAGACCTTGATGAAACGTTACGGAGTAAACCGCCTGATTCATGGGCATACCCACCGCCCTGCGGTGCACCTGTTTTACAACGATGACATTTCATCGCGACGCATCGTCCTCGGTGATTGGTACACGCAGGGCTCGGTACTAAGAGTCGATGCCGACGGTGTTTACCTGAGCACTATTTAGCAGTTGGCTGACTGAGCAATTTCAGCACCATCAATACCACGGCTCCGGCACCGAGCAATAATACAGACCATAAAATAATACTCCGCCAATCGGTTGGCGCGCGGCCGATAGCTTCCATGTTGGCGATGACTTTAGCCGCCTTGCCAAGAGTGACTTCGCCTGGCTTCCAATCCTGACCCTTGCTAAGTTTTACCTGACTGATCAGCACATCGAGCGGGTATTGATCGCGTCGTGCGGTCATGCTGCCGGCAGCGATCACATACGGCCCCTTCCCGTGCGTCAGCAAGAGAAATTGTTCGGGCCGATAGGAAAACTTCAATACGGGCGGCTCGGCAATCTCAGTGCCGGACTCGATTCGCCAGTAACGCATTCTTCCGGACTGAAGACTATTGGCCTCGTTATCGAGCGATACACCGGCAGCGCGCAAACGGAATACAGTCAACTCGTTTTGCGGCTGCCAATAATCGAGCTCGTTTTGACGAGCCGAAATGGAAAAATTCGCGATGGCATTCGTGCTTTTCAGTTCGATATTCACCAATTCGGGCAATATTCTCGCCGGTAGCTCGTAAACGAATCCACGCCCGTCCTTTTTGAGGAAAGTCGCCTGCAGGTACTGCAATGGCGGCGAACGCACGATGCCGAAAGGTCGCAGTTTCAGCTTGAAGCCGGAGACCGACAAGCCAACAGGGGCATCGAGACTTTGTACTCGCAGAAACCTGGCGCTATTCCCCGGCAATTCAACCAGTAATTTTTGCAGACGCTGGCCATCTTGCTGCAAAGACACTACCGAGCCGGTATTGAGATGTTGCCACTGCTGCAAATCGTTGCTCGATTGCACGACAAGTTGCGCATTGAAATCCGTCGCCTGTTCCGACAATTGCACCTGTAATGCCTCGATGCCCTGGTCGTCGGCTGGCACTTCAAGTATCCAGTCGTGAGACTCGCTAACCGATGGCAAGTCGGCGAAATCGGCATCCAGACTCAGGGCACCTTCCGGGCTGCGTTGAACATGGAGCTTCAACAAGTCTGGATTCTGTGCGGCCTCCTTCGGCAAGGTGAAAATGTTGGCCTGAACCCAGACCGCCGGCAGCGGGCCATAGGAAGTCGGCATGGGGCCGAATGGCAATGCTTCGCCAGCGGCGTTGAAAGCCGCCAGATCCGACAAATCGGTTTTCTGGATGGTGCGATAAACCGCTTCGTCCAAGCTGACCGCATAAGCCCCCTCGCCTTCCGCATTGACAGGCCATTGCTGGGCGTAGTCGGAAGATGTGGACGCTGCAGCCGTCGTACTCAGGAACATCCCGAGCATCAAATATCGAAGTTTCATGCTTCCTCCTTCGCTTTTGGCGGTTGCGGTGCGAAATATCCGACCACCACCAGCAACAAACCGACGGCGATACAGGAAACGATGCCGGGAATATTTCCCATGTAGGTACGATCGACCAGAACCAGTTTGCCGATAACGACGAGCATCAATAAGCTGCCGCCCATCCATTGTTTTCGATCCGCGCGGCGCGAGCCGAGAATCATGCCTGCCACACCCAGCAGGCTCCAAACGATGGTCAAACTGGCCTGCGTGAACCCGGAATTGAGAATGAATTCATTCCATGGCTCGCCATGCAGATGATGCACGCCACGCAGCGTCGCCATCGTGATGAAAACCAGACCGGCGTAGGGCCAGATTTTCAACACACTCTGCAAGTCGGGTTTTTCGTGACGAATATAGGCGCCAAACAGGGCTGCTGCACCCAAGAGACTGAGTTCCAATGGATTGATAATCGGTACATACGTGACGGGAGTTGAACTGCCCTCCAGAAACAGGCCGATCACCCAGGCGCAAGCAAGAATGGCGAATGCCGGTGTGAACCACGCCGCTTCGTAATTATCGAAGCGATGCTGCATCGGCCAGGCAAACAAATTGCGCATTTGCCACAAGCCGATCGTCATCAATCCAATCGGCAAGCAAATGGCCGGCGCATACCAACCCTGTGCCAGATGCCATTGGGTATCTACCTGATAATGCCATTGCAAACTGAAAGCCAATGCCGCGGACCACAACAGAACGATATGCATGAAGCCACCCGCACGTGACGATTCCGCCGCCTCGTTACTTGCTTCACACCACAATGCATATACCCCGGCAACGGTAAACGCAGCCCAGTACGCCAAGGCCGGCATCATCAACGGCGCCTTGAATTCGTATGCTGCCCACATCACGAAAACAGGGGCACTCAATATCGAGAATGCCGCCAGCTTTTTCATCGAGCCCCATGCCAATCTGCTTTGCAGGAGCGTTGCAGCCAGAATGGTGGTTGCAAAATACAGCACCGAGTATTGCCAGATGCCCAGTGTCCTGTCGGCGATATCGAAATCATGGAACATGGCACCAAACCACCATGTGCATGCCCACAAGAAGAGCAGGACCGGCATTGCCCTGTTCTCGCTTAAACGCCTGAACACCAGACTCAACATGAACCCGGAAATGGCGATGATGAACGCACCCAGGTAATGCGCGTTCAAGACGAGAGTTTCAAGTTCGTTGTAATCGTAAGGCTCGTTGACAACCGACACCATGAACGAAGCGCCAGCGAGTAATTGCAGCAGCACACCGGTAAAAATGGGCAACATGCGTTTTTGGCGCAAGCCAATCCAGGCAACACCGACACCTTCCAGCGCCCAGACCGTCGCGGTCGTGGCGGCAGAAAATGCCAAGGGCACGGCCAACGTCGCAAAACCTAGCGCCAATGCCCCGTAGGCCTCGGCCAGCAGGCGGTCATTCTTGCGGCGGTGCAGGAAATACACCAGACCGCCATAAATCAGCGATACCACTAGTGCACTGAATGCCAGGCCGAGACGATTGTCTTCCAGCAATTTTGCCTGTAACGGGAACGCCAGCAATGGCGTACCAAACACCAGCGTGCCATCGACCCAGGGCTTGCGGTATTCGGTCTGCTTGATGACATACAACAAACCGATGATGGTGTAGAAAACAAAGAACAAAATCAGGAAGGGTTCAACGGTATTGAATAACTCCGGCTTGTAATATTTCGCACCCCATGCGGTACCGACACCGAAGGTAAAAACAAAACCCATCAAGTTCAGCACACGCCAGGATTTTCTCCAGGCGATGGCAAACACGGCGGTATTCAATACGGCGTAATAGCTGAAGAGCGCGATGTGGTTGCCGCTGCCGGTCGAAATCAAAACCGGTGCCAGATAACCGCCGAGGAAGCCGAGTACGGCAATCCACATGGAGTTTTGCAGTACTGCCAACATTGCTGCACCTGCCACCAGTACGACGATCAAGCCGAAACTGGTGCCGGGTTCCAGAAGATTAAAGTATTTGTACGATGCAAAAATGGTCAGCATCAGTGTGCCGATAGCACCACCCTGCAAGCTCAATCCGAATGCCGGATTGCGATCGCGCTCATGCCAGCCGAAGCCCAAAGCGGCAACGGCCGCGACCGAAATCATGATCAGGCGATATTCAATCGGAAAGGTGAAATAGCCTTGCACATAGGCATAGCGCAACAAGGCGGCCACGCCGAAAAACAGCACGACGACGCCTACTTTTACCGGGACATTTCCTTCGGTGAACCAGCGCTTCACTTTGTCGGTGATGCGCTCATCCCAAGTGGGCTCTCTCATGTTCGCCGTCACATTGGGCGTAATGGGCGGCGGCATCTTGCGCTCGGACACCGGCGGCGGCTCTGTGGCGGCGGGTTTTGGCGCAATCGGTTCGCCACTGGTGAAAACCGCACGATTGGACACAACGGCTTTTTCGGCCATGGTCGGCAGGGGTTTTTCCTGTGCAGGTTCGGCAACCGCATCCGGCATCACCCTCGCAGGTGCAATTTCGGCCATAGGTTCGTTGATTGGCGGTGGCGTTCTTGCTGGCGGGGTCGTTTCGGTAACCGGTGCGGCTGACGGCATGGGCGCTTGCCGTGATTTGAGCTGCGCACCCAGTTGATCCCGCTCGGCTGCCATTCTCCTGAAAGCCTCGCGTGCCTGCATCAGCTCGGTCTCGAAACCGTTCAAACGACGGCTCATCTTGCCTATCGCAGCGAGCAACCAGCCGATAAAAAAGCCGGTCGCACCACCGAGTAGCCAGCGTTCTTCCGATAAAACCATACCGATAAACAAGGCAATAAAGCCAAATAACCAGTTCATTGAGAACCCATCATGAGTGAGACGGGCTGAGTCTAGCCGGTTGTGAAGACTTTATGAATGGAAAAGGCCGGTCTTGGACCGTCCCTCGATGAAGTATCGGCAAATGCTACCGAAAGTCAGCGCCTAATATCCCCCAGGGACACCCTTGCTGGCTATCGCTACCGCGTTGTGCGGATGCAGGCTTTCGAAATGCGATGCCTGGACCCAAAAGTCCTGAATTCGGACATCCAAATTCAGAGCTGATTGCAAGCGACGGGCAGCATCTTCGCAGAACATCAAATTCTGACCGTTGAGACGTGCGAAAGCCTGCTCGTCCTCGCGCTTGACTGCCGCCTGTACCGGCGTTTTTAGCGCAGCTTCGATCAAGTCAATCATTTCCACCAGAGGGAACTGTACGAAATCCTGCGACAGCTTTACTTTGACTTCGGCAATGCTGCGCTGACTATGCGGCGTTGCCATAATTCCCTCTTCGCTGCCGAGCCATTTGAGCACTTCCTGATAATCCAGATTTTTTTCGGGTGAAAAATCCTTGCCGAATTGTTCCTGGATCAATTGGCGTGCCAGTGCGGCCGAGCATGGGCAGGTGCTTGAGTAAGCGGCGTCAAGGCCAAGCTCCAGTGAAAACTGATGCTTATCCATTATTCCGGTGATTCGAACCGGGTAGGACTTCCAGCCACTGTTATCGGTCACCAATGCCGGACGACGCACCATATAGTCGAATCGGATACTGAGCTTGGCTTGATCGGACAGATCGGCATGTGAATCGAGAAAGTCTTTCAGGATGTGGCGAATACTTTGCGGCGTGATGGCCTCGGCGGACAAATGACGGTCGACATGCAGATACAGGCGCGACATGTGGATTCCACGCACGTCGGCACGTTTCAAATTCACGAACGCATTGACGCGCGCTCCGCTGGTAACGACACGGCCGTTTGCATCGGAAACCGACACCGGCATCTCGATATCGCCCATGCCGACCCATTCCAGTGTTCCTGCAACGGCAGGTTTCACTTCATTGGCAACGTCAGGCATGACGCGCGCTAGGTTTTCGTTTGACGAAGGAGCCATAGGAGTTCCGAAAGGACAGTGTGTTTGTCCAGCTTAAGTGGGGACGAGTGCAGCTTTCGTCAAGAACGGTGTCCATTTTATCCGGGAACCGTGACTGCCGCACGCCATGCGCGCCATAAATGCTGGATTGCCGACGCTCTGACGAGCCCTTTGCCAGCCATTAGACCATTCAATTGTGCTTGATCAAAGCGCGTACGCGCCCTGCGAAACAAGGTTCCAGCCATTTTCCCGACCAAAACTGAATCAAGATCAGCGGCCCAATCCTGCAACAGTCCGTTCTGTCCGATCGTGGGCAGTTGTGCTGCACTGATCGAATGTCGCGCCATCAAATGCATAGGAATTCCGGCCTGATCCTCCGCCGACAAGCCATGCGGGAGGCGCTGCAACAGGCAATGTACGGCGAATATTTCTTTCGATGCGGGTATCGCGCTGTTGAACAACAGGTCCTCGACGTGAAGCAAAGCGCCGGAAATCGGGAGCAGATTCGCAATGGCCTGCCCGGTATCGCTGCTGCGTACCGACGACGATTCAAGCACATGGAAAAGTCCGGACGACACCTCCGACCATGACACGGGAACGTCCGACAATGCTTGCGTAATCGGATGTCTCGCTTCGCCTTTCGACATGCGCTGAAACTCGTCGGCCCACCATGCCGTTTTCAGCTCGGTAACCTTGGGGTCGCTAAGTTCGAACAGGGTATGTTTGAGTTCGTGCAACAAGGCGCCCCAGACATGGAAAGTCCGTTTATCCGAGACCGGCACGAATACTTCGGCAAACTGCATTTCCGGTTCGCGCGAGTACCACTTGGAAATGAAATGCTGCAGGCCTTCTTGTTGCGTATTGCTCATACCCTCAAAACACCCGCTGACAATAAATCCAGAGGCAACGCGCACATGACATCG
>Ga0066402_1000033_pt1 | contig 14100 bp, 21 predicted proteins | sample LakWasMeta2_LOW4_2_FD_59489 | JGI IMG/M metagenome (GOLD analysis project Ga0066402, IMG submission 59489) | Freshwater sediment methanotrophic microbial communities from Lake Washington under simulated oxygen tension - Sediment Metagenome 2_LOW4 | ecosystem: Environmental > Aquatic > Freshwater... | reverse complement strand
GATCAAAATGGGACTCTAACTGGCGGATTTGCTTCACTAAATGAATTACAAATGAATAAAATTAAAGGCGGCACAGCCCCTGTAGATTTGAATTCACAATGTAATAATCCAGGAGATTGTACAAAAACTGATAATGGTGTTTGTACGAACGGAACTTGTTAAATATTTTGCTGTTATTTAATATTAAAATAACAGCAAAATTATTATCATTTTAATCCAAAAATACTCTGAGGATATAAATATAATGAGCTAACTTTTTAATCAATTATAAATATGAAATTTAATAAAAATTTAGAGAAAATAAAATCTCTTAAAATAAAATCAAATGGTAAATTATCTGGAGGCTTTGCATCATTAAGCGCTTCTCAGATGACTAAAATAAATGGAGGTATAGCACCCCCAGACGCGAATGACTATTGTACAAATACCATTAAATGTGGCGGTCAAAATGACTCATGTACCAACACTACTTCATGCTAATCAATTTTTGTTTAAATAAAAACAAATAATATTGTTTCGAAATGAAGATAAAGGAAAGTATAAACTTTTACAATAATTAAAAAATATTTAAAATTATGAAATTAAATAAAAATTTAAAAAAATTAACATCGTTAAGTCTAAATTTAAATGGTAAACTTTCCGGAGGTTTTGCTTCATTAAGTTCTTCCCAAATGAGAAGAGTTAATGGTGGAAAAGCACCTGATGATGCAAATGCATATTGTACCAATAATACAACATGTAATGAATCGAATGTATCCAGTTGTACTAATGCAGGAACTTGCGGATAAATAACTAACCATATTTTGAAACTATTTACTGAAAAGTAAATAGTTTCAAAATAAATCATTTCTCTAATTTCAAACCTATTCACCCTCATTTATGAAATATAGTAAATTCAATAATTTTTTTAATTATGAAGACAAAAAAATCGGTTACAATGCTTATGCAAATGATTTTATACTTTTAGAACCCGAGCTTTTTGAACTATTAGAAGCATCAAAACGAGAAGCAAATTTTGATGAACTAAATAATATACATCCAGATTTCTATGAACATTTAGTTGAAAAAGGATTTTTAATTAACAATGAAATTGATGAAATTGATAATGTAAAAAATTTGGTTAAAAAAATTGATCAGGAAAACGAATCTTCTTATCAATTAACAATAAATCCAACAATGAATTGCAATTTTAAATGTTGGTATTGTTATGAAACGCATATTAAAGCATCAAAAATGTCTCAAGACACAATACTTTCTGTAACAAAGTTTGTAGATAATTTATTAATTGAAAAAGAAAATTTAGAGTATTTTCATCTAAGTTGGTTTGGAGGTGAACCTCTACTTTATTTTGACAAAACTGTTTTACCATTATTAGAAAATGTTTATCCTAAAATGATGGAAAGAAAAATAAAGTTTTCTTCAGGTTTTACTACAAATGGTTTGTTAATAAATCAAAAAATGCTTAGTTCATGCAAAGATTTTGGAGTTAATCATTTTCAAATTACATTAGATGGGCATAGGGAGAGGCATAATCAAGTAAGATATATTTCAAAAGAAAAAGGTTCATACGATGAAATTGTAAAAAATATAATATTATGCTTAAAAAATAAATTTTCAGTAGGTGTAAGGTTAAATGTTTCTGAAGAAACGATTGAAACCTTGCCAAACATTATTGAAGATTTTATAAAAATAACAAAAGCAGAAAAAAAATATTTAAATTTTTCTTTTCATGAGGTATGGCAAGAAAAAAAGGATATTCATTCAGACATTCAATCTATTGTTGACATGTTTAGATCAAAAGGAGTTAATACTTTATATAAAGGAGTTAATTTAGATACAGTCAAAAACTCTTGTTATGCAGATAAAAAAAATCATGCAACTCTAAATTATAATGGTGAAATATTTAAATGTACAGCTCGTGATTTTGAATCTAAATCAAAGGAAGGCCATTTGAATGAAAACGGAGTAATTGAATGGAATGAAAAATTTGAAGATAGAATGAATTCAAAATTCAAAAACCCCCCTTGTCTGAATTGTAGTATACTTCCAATTTGTAATGGCGGTTGTTCTCAACAAGCAATAGAACATAAAGGTGTTGATTATTGTATTCATAATTTTGATGAAAACAAAAAATTAGATATTATTAAAGATAAATTTTTATATGCTATTTCATAAATTAAATATTTCTAAATGATTTTCTCAGCACAACACGACCAAACTGATTGTGGTCCAGCTTGTTTATCGATGATTGCAAACTATTACGATAAAAATTATTCTTTACAATTTTTAAGAGAACTCTCCTTCATCAATCGTGAAGGAGTTTCTTTATTAGGTATAAGTGAAGCCTCAAAAAAAATTGGATTTGAAACGCTCTCAGCTAAACTTACAATAGATAAACTTATTGAAGAAAAAGATACCCTCCCCTGTATTTTGCATTGGAATCAAAACCACTTTGTAGTTCTTAAAAAAATATCTAAGAATACTTTTTCAAAGAAATATCATTATCATTTAGCAGATCCCGCTCATGGTTTCATAACCTTAAACCAAGAAAACTTTAAAAAATCTTGGGTATCAGATAATAGTTGTGGAGTTGCATTTTTTTTAGAACCGACAGATGAATTTTATAAAAAAATCCCTCAAGAAGAAAAAAAAATGTCTACAAAATATATGTTTAACCACCTAAAACCATATAAAAGACAACTTACACTAATGTTTATAATGCTTTTATTGGGTAGTTGTTTAACATTAATATTGCCATTTCTGACTCAAAACCTAATAGACAAAGGAGTAAATGCAAAGAATATAAATATAATTTCTATAATACTTCTAGCACAATTAGGCATCTATTTAGGGACATTATCAATTGAGATAATTAGAAACTGGTTAATGCTTTATGTAGGCACAAAATTAAGTATTACCATTATTTCAGACTTTCTAAAAAAACTTTTACAACTACCAATCAAGTTTTTTGACACAAAAATGATGGGCGATTTTAATCAGCGAATACAAGACAATGAGCGTATTGAACATTTTTTAACTTCACAAAGTTTATTGACTTTTTTTTCAATTATTACTTTTTCTGTGTTTTTCGGGGTGCTTTGGTATTACAATATCACAATACTTTTTATTTATTTAACTCTAACAGCACTTTCAATTACTTGGTCATTATACTGGCTTAAAAAACGAAAAATTTTAGATTATTTTAAATTTCAACAGCGAAGTGAAAATCAAGAGTCAATATATGAAATTATTAACGGAGTTACAGAAATGAAACTCAATCAGTTTGAAGATTTAAAGCGTCAAGAATGGGAAAAAATTCAACAAAAATTATTTAAGATAAACATCAGAATTTTAAAACTAGACCAATTTCAACTATCAGGTTTTGAGTTTATAAACCAAATCAAAAACATTATAGTAACATTTCTTGCTGCAACTTTTGTAGTCAAAGGTAAAATGACTTTGGGCGAATTATTAAGTGTTTCATATATTGTCGGTCAAATGAATTCGCCAGTAAACCAATTAGTAGCTTTTTTTCGTTCATTGCAAGATGCAAAATTAAGCTTAGAAAGACTTAACGAAGTTCAAAACCATCCAACAGAAGAATGCGAAAATAACAACCAACTTTCTTTATCAGTAATAAAAACAGAAATAAAATTTATTAATGTGAGTTTTCAATACGAAGGACCAAAGTCTCCGTTTGTCCTAAAGGATATTAACTTCAACATTCCCGAAGGTAAAATAACCGCAATAGTTGGAGCAAGCGGAAGCGGAAAAACTACCTTAATGAAATTAGTGTTAAAATTCTATGAACCAACTCAAGGAGAATTATTTTTTAATTCCGAGAACATAAATAATATTTCGCCAAAAAGTTTACGAGAAAACTGCGGTGTAGTCATGCAAGACGGTTTTATATTTTCGGACACCATAGAGCGAAACATCGCCACAGGCGATGAAAATATCAACAAAGAAAAATTACAAAACGCTGTGAAAACTGCCAATATTGAAGAATTCATAAACGCATTACCACTAGGCTATAATACCAAAATAGGAGCATCTGGTAATGGAATATCTGGAGGGCAAAAACAAAGAATTCTTATTGCAAGAGCTATTTATAAAAACCCACATTACATATTTTTTGACGAAGCAACTAGTGCATTAGATTCTGAAAATGAAAAAACAATACACGATAACTTGCAACTATTCTTTAAAGGGAAAACGGTTTTAATTATTGCACATCGTTTAAGCACCGTCAAAAATGCAGACCAAATCATTGTTCTTAATGCTGGGGAAGTTGTAGAAACAGGCACACATCAAGAGCTTGTATATAACAAAAAAAACTATTACAACTTAATCAAAAATCAATTAGAACTTGGTAGTTAATTTTTTTATTTAAAATTTCATCAACAATTTAAACCTTATTTTCTTTTTCCAATTTTATTTTATAATATAAAATTATTTTTTTGATTCATTAGATACACTATAGACTTATAACATTGATTTTTTCCAATACTAAAACTACCTCTATCGCTACATTTTCATTTCTTATAAAAGTTGTTTTGAATGAAAAGTTTTACGCTCATCGATTGATGGAAAAGTTAGCTTTTTGCAACTTTGGTCTGCTAACCAAACGGTAAATGCTGGCGATAATGTGTTTGCAATAATTCCCACAAATGAAAGTGGTTACATTGGCAAAGTAAAAGCTCCTGCCCAAAATTCCGGTAAAATAAAAGTAGGGCAAACGGTTAATATCCGATTGGCAAATTATCCTGATCGGGAATTTGGTATTATCCAGGGAATTATAAGTGCTATTTCCTTAACGCCCGACAAAGAGGGCAATTTATTGATAAATGTTTCCTTGCCAAAATCATTGGAGACTTCATATAAAAAACAAATTGTTTTTCGGTAAGAAATGTCAGGTACCGCTGACATTGTAACCGAAGATTTACGCCTAATGGAACGCTTATTGTATCAATTTAGAGATATTTTTAAAAGGTAATTATCCCTGATCTCTCGGATATGCAATAAACATCCATTTTATCTATGATATATAAACTTTGTGGAATAAAAATAGCCCCGCAATGATTGCGAAGCTATTCTACCATACAAAATCTAATGGTAAGAGCTATTGTCTAAAGTTCTTTGTCAAAATCTTTCTTTCTCTAATTCTAAAATAATTTCGTCTGCGATTTGGGAACAATTTTTAATTTGAATTAATTCTTCATCAAAATCTTCGGGTTTAAATTCAAGAAATTTATTTAAATATGTAGCCATTCCTAGATTAACTTTTTTAAACTCTACTTTTTTTATTTCACAAACAAATTTTAGTTCATTTTTTTCTTCATATAATTTCCAAAGTCCGTGAATAAAAAGATTTCTACTAATTCTGATTTTATCAATTGAATGGTGTAGAGCTTTTATCCTTCCCGCTTCAACAGCGTGATATTTGGTTAACTTTAATAACAATTTTAGGTTCTGGCTGATATTGTTATCTTCCAATATAATTTGATTGACAAATTCGTCATCCAATTTTATTAATAATCCGATAATTTTTTTGATTTGACTTTCAAGGTTTGAAAATCCGATTGAAATTTGCCCAATTAACGAATAAAAATTTTGTTCTTGTGAAGTCATTGTTTTGTAATAATTATGGCTTTAAAATTTCATTCATCTTTTTGCTTGTAGGACTAATTAATGTGATAGTGTCTGCAAGATTGTTGTTTGAAATATAATGCAAAATAAAGTCTTCTACCTCCTTTTTGTTATCGGGAGAAGTAGAAAATGAATTTAGATAAAAATCGTCATTTTCATCGTTAATGTGAATGATTTCGGTATAACCATTGGAAATTAAAGAGCCTTTTAATTTTAATACTTTAAGCTCATTTCTATTGTCGATTTCCTTTTTTACACGGAGCTTAATTGTTTTATCCATTGTATTAGTCTTTTTGTAATGTTATGCAGTAAAATAAATAGTATTCTAAAACTAGAAAGAGACCCTAGCGAGTCTCTTAATTGGAATTAATATATCTTTTATAAAAGGTTATTTTCCCTTTAGTAATTTTTCCAAATATTCGACTTTGTCTTTTTCAGCTTGCACCAAGCGTTCGTATAGTTCAACAATTTTTTCAACTGTATTGAAAGTTGGTTGATAATTCATTGAACTTGCAATCAATGTAGAATTATCGCTACTAGTGTTGTGATATGTATTTCCAATAATATTAAATACCGCTTCATCACTATAGTTTTTTATTCCTTCTGCTGAAACACCTAATACTTCCGCAATTGCTTGAAGTTTTTCGTCATCTATAGTTTCACTATTTTCAATATTAGAAACAGATTGCTGACTCACGCCAATTGCTATCGCAAGTGCTTCTTGTTTCATCCCTCTAAGCTCTCTAATTCGGCTGATATTTCTGCCAATATGTTTTGGTTTTGTTGCTGTGCTCATAGTCCAAAGATATTTAAAATTCTTTAAAAAAAATGATTTTGGTAAAAAACAATCCAGTATTTGTAAGATACAATTTCCGATAGTTCGGTACAGTACAATCTATTACTTACTTGCTGTAGATTAAACAAAAATACAATTTTTCACTAAAGTTTCATTTAAAAAAAGTAAAATTATGAAAGCAATTGACAACACTGGATTACAAATACTTAGCAATATCATTATTGAAAGTATCAGCACAAGCGGAATTTACTATTTTGGAGAAAAAAAACGAATCCAAGCAGTTCAAAATCCCTTTCAAGAATCTGCTTCTAAACAAGAAGAGCACACCCATTTTTAGCTATTGTTTTTTACCAACGAAAGTAAAACTAATGCAAGAGCAGACATTAGCGATATCATAAAGACCAAAACTGAAGGTCGTTTACAGTCAATTTGTTACTGCATAAAGCATCCTCGGTACGATATCTAACACCTCAATAAAATATACTTCTTTTATGAGGTTTTGACCCAGATAGCCCCCCCCACTGGTGCTCGATTGCATCGAGTACCTATTTAAATCAGAAAACAAATCGTTGCGTTTGCAACGCGGTTATTCAAAACAGAAGTGATTGGCTTTACTTCTGTTTTTTATTTCATTGTTTTTCATAAAATCAATATATTTGAAAGAAAACAATGCCCCCGCTCCCACACGAATCCTTTCGATGACTACTTAATCATTAAAATGACAAAAAAATGGTACCCGATTGCATCGAATACTTCCATAAATAAAAACATAAAACGGTGCGATTACAATACTGTTAAAACCAAAAACCACTTCATTACGGAGTGGTTTTTGGTTTTTATAATTCAAGATAGCTAAAAGTGACACGAGTACAAGATTTGTACGTATTTGCTATGAAACAGAAATTACCCAGATTACCTCAATCTATGTTTCAAAGCATTTTTTTATAAATGTCCCATCAAAAAAAACCGTAAAAAAAAGACCAAAAAACCGTAAAATACTTAAAAAAACTATGCTGAAATTGCAACTGGATAAAGTAAGAAGAACAAAATAAACCGATATATAATCGAAGATGAATTAAAAAAATGGACAAGGACGAAATACTAAATACATTGGGTGAAGTTCAATACGAACTTGCAAAAGTTAAAAGAAAACTAGACAACTTAGTTTCACAATTAAAACACAATAGTGAAGTCCATCCCGAATTAGATGGTTCAGTTCGTGTGTTGCAAAGAATTAATAATGATATGTACGAAACCATTTTAATTGAAAAATGGGGTTTAATCCATTCAATAAACTAAAAACTAATATAAAAATAGAAATTATGAAAAAAGTACTAATTATAGGAATAATTGCCAGCACATTCATTGTTGGATATTCATTATACAATGGAGGAAAATGTACTGGCTCAAACAATTGTAATGCCTGTAAAAACTGTAAATATTGTAAACATTGTGCCAAAGATGGAGGCGAATGCGGTGTTTGTAAATAGTACCATAAACAGCGAAGCCGAAAACTGTAGTAAAGAGTAGGTAAAAATATAAAATTTACATATATGAAATATATCGTTAAAACATTCGAACCAACTACCTCATCATCTAATGCAGCAAGCGGAATTAATTCGTCTGTTGAAAATATTATATCATCTGCTTATGCTGATGGCTATGAATTTGTAAGTATGTCTCCAATCGAAACAACAGTAAACGATAATGGATGTTTTGGTTTTGGAGCAAAATCAACGCAACGAGTATTTGTTGTACTGGTATTTAGAAAATGAAATACGGCTTATTGATTTTCATAAAAACCTATTGGTTTTTTAAGCCCATTTTGCCCATACGAACTTGTCTTTTTCATAAATCATGCTCGCACTATGTATATGATGAAACTTTACAAAATGGATTTTTAAAAGGAATAGCCGCTATGAAATCTAGAATAAAATCATGCAGGCCAGGGTATTTTTTCTTTACAATGCCCGATGGAAAGCAAGTTATGGTAACTTCAGATAAAAAAGTTTGGGAGATGGATTTGGTTAGTGATACATTATTTACTCTATAGCAAGAAATTGAAACCAATGCCAGCAAAACGCTGGAATAAAGTTTAGAATTATTAAAACATTAAAACCGAAAACTGTTTTTAAAAGTAGGTAAAAATTGAATTATTGAAATTATGAAAGCATACAGTTTTATAAAGAGTACTAAAACAGAGGAAACACATATTTTTGAAGGGGATTTTACCACAAATGGTTGTAATGCTGAAAATAAATGTATTTGTAAAAAAGTGCAACAATCAGAAGGAACTTGGATAGTTGGTAATATTTGTTTAGAACAACAACAAGCCAGAGAAAAAGCTGCTAGTATAGGAAGACCTGTTTGTGGAGACTGTGTTAGCTATTTATATGCAACTTATTAAGTTAAATATGAACAAATTGCCTAAAGAATTAGTTATTACGCCCGCTCTCCGAAACCTCAAGACTTCGGAGTAGCATAAAAATATGAGACGACAATAAAAACAGGGAAGCCGAAAACTGGAGAGAAGAGTAGGTAGTAATTAAAAAAAATAGACATTATGGTAACAATTCAAGCAATCAAACCAGGTCCAAAACCAAACAAACCAAACGGCACTCCCGATGAGAGAAGACGAGTTACTCCCCCAAACCAACCCAAACATCCAGATTTAAAACCACACATCCATAAACCAAATGATTAAAATGTGATGTACCCAATGTTTTGGTTTTGTCTTAACATAGCATCGGAAAGATATCGTTCTTGCCACAAACGAAAGCATGCGATACAGGCTTCAACTATTAAATACAGCGACCTACAGGGATTCACTAGTACCAATTTTAGAATAAAATAGAGATTGAAAATAAATAATAAAATTAATTATGAACGATAAAGAAAAGAAAAAAGTAACGATTATCATTAACGCCGATCCTTTCGAGGTAGAAAAAGATGAAATAACTTATAATGAGATTGTTTCAATGGGATTTCCTGACTTTCCACAACATCCGGAAAGAACTTATTCTGTAACTTACGAAAGAGGTATTGGCAATAAGCCTGAAGGAATTTTATCTGTTGGAGGTGTAGTAAAAACAAAAAACGAAATGAGATTCTATGTTAAACATACTGGTGAATCATAATGATGATCTAAAAAGACTCATAGATAAGGGATATGCAATTTCAATTGATAGTAATTATCTAGTAGTACGTGATATTCCTTACCTCGATTCTAATAAAGTCCTACAGATTGGAGCAATCGTAACCAAGTTGGTTTTTACGGATAATGAGCATATAAAACTGGAAGATCATCAAATATTTTTTTGTGGTTCACATCCGTGTCAACTTGATGGGAGCAATATTCGTAATCTGGGAGGTGGAACAACTAGTTTGCAATTAGCAAGTTCTAACGTTGTTGTTCAACGATCATTTTCAAATAAACCAGCTAATGGTTTTACTGATTTTTTTGAAAAGATAGAAAGTTATGTAGTTATAATCTCAGGTCCTGCGATTCAACTATATGATATAACCCCATTGACATTTAATGTTTATGATGATAATAATCAATCTGTTTTCAAGGTTAGAGATACACTCACAAGTAGAGCAGAAATCGGAGATATTGCAAAGAGATTTGAAGAAGATGCAATAGCGATAATTGGTTTGGGGGGTACAGGATCCTATCTTCTTGACTTTCTTGTTAAAACTCCTGTAAAGGAAATAAGAGCATTTGATCTTGATTGGTTCTATGTCCATAATGCTTTTCGGTCACCAGGTAAACTTGAAAAAGAAGAACTTGGTAAAAGAAAAACAGAAGTCTATCAGAAAAGATATGAAGAATTTCGTTTAGGAGTTGATTGCCAAGCAAAATTCATTTTATCGGACTCATTTGATGATGTCAAAGGTGTGACATTTGCATTTGTTTGTGTAGATAAAGGCTCTGCTCGAAAAGGAATTTTTGAGCTTCTAATTAAAATGAAAATACCATTTATTGATGTGGGGATGGGGATAGATAGATTAAGAGGTACAATTAGTGGCACTTTAAGAACAACATATATTGATCCTGATATTGCTGAACAATTATTAGAGAAAAAACAAGCTCCAATGAGTGATTTGCCTAATGATGAATATAAATCTAATATACAAATTTCAGAACTTAATGCTTTAAATGCCTGTTTGGCAATAATAAAGTATAAGCAAATAAAAGGGTTTTATTCAGACGATAGTTGTTATCAGCATATGCTATTGACTTTAGATAATTTACACTTGAATGGAGAATGACGGATAAAATTATAATACAAAAGGTGTACTATATGCCAAAACAACTCTTTTCAGGGATTTTGTATGTTTCTGAAGAATTTAAAGTTACTGCACATTTGTGCCCCTGTGGATGTAATAATAAAATTATTACACCAATAACACCTGTAAACTGGATGTATACTGAATATAATAACACCCCAACTCTTTCACCCTCAATAAGTAATTGGCAATTGCCTTGCAAATCACATTATTGGATAACTAAAGGGAATATAGTTTGGTCTTATAAATTGTCAAAAGAAGAGGCGAGCGAAAGTTGGATGGCAGAAGAGAAAATAAGAATGGCCTTTTATGAGAATCAACAATATTCAATCAAGAATTTGTCGCTTTTTGAAAGATTTAAAGAATGGATTGAATGTAAATTAAAATCATTTTTTCAAAATATGCTAAAAGAGAAAATTGAAAAATAAAAATTTAAAATAGAAATGTCTAGTCGATGGCGAAAAGTCGTAAAACTTTGCTGTGTGAATAGCGTTACCCATTATTACTCCACATAGTCTCCCCCATCACAGCAACATAAAAATATAGTATAATAAATAAAACAGCGAAGCCGAAAACTGGAGAGAGTAGGTGAAAAATAAAATATAAAGTCCCCAAATATATAAATTTATGATTACCCAGATTAATGTTCTAATAGATGTAAACCTGAAACTTTTATACAAATCAAATGGCAATTCGTTAAACTTGAAAGATTTTAAAGATGACTTTGGAAACAAGTTTCAAGACGTAGAAACCTTCGCCAAAATTATGCAAAAAAAAGAGCTAATAACTCCAAATCTAAATGAAGAATTTTGCTATAAATTAACTGAAATCGGAAAACAAGTATATGAAAATGGAGGCTGGTTGGAACATTTGAAGAACCAAAAAGAAGTTAAAAATGAAACTGTAAAAATTAAACCAAAAAAAATAGTATTCTCTTTACTAATAATTGCATTTATTTTCATAATTATTTTACTCTTAACAAAAAGTAATTGATGACAATACAAAGACTTTTCCCGAAGAATGCGAAAAAATATTTTTAATTCCCCAAGCTGGCTCAAGCGTTTAGGTTTTGCCCACAAGCAAAAAGGAAAACAATCAAACTATGCTAGAGAAATTGGAATTACTAAAAATAGAGGTTAATTGTTTGAAGCTACTTTCAAAACAATTAACTGAAAGAGATTATATAAAAGTTATAGAAAATATAGCGATCATCTAATGTTCTAAAAAAAGAAGTTGAATTAATAATTGAAAAATATGAGGATTAGTAAAGTTAGATTATCTGAAAAAAATGATAACTTCGAGAGCTGTTTTATTTACACAACCAATTCATATTAGCCCATATTCAAATGAAATTCGGATAAAATTTAAAGATGGTTATTATTTATTCTTAAGTTTTGAGCAACCTTTTCCAAGTAATCTAACTATTCAAAAACTTATAGGAAGAGGGGCAACCAAGCAATTGAAAATCAACATCTACCTTCCTGATTGCAATGAAATCAAGCATTACGATAATCTAGAATATGAAATCGATTGGATTCTAATACATATCGTGGGCGAATTAGCCTTCTACAAACACATCCGAGAAATCATTTTATACCCTTTACCCTTGGAACCAATAGGACTTCTAAGCCTCATAGAACTTCCCGATTTCATTGATTATCTGTACCAAATCAATTCCAGAAAGAAAACGAGAATAATGTAGAATACTTGATCTTTTAAGTCTAAAATTTCAATGCTTAAACCTAAATAATAAAATATTTTACCCAAATGTGGAAAACCGTAAACCTATTCAATTTAGCCCCCTTAACTTTGAAATAACCCGCTCGCGCGGATTTCTAATTCGTGCCCATTCCAATATTCAAGACAATATGCAAGACCTATTTTCAGTTTGTTATCACGGACTGTAAAATCCCCCAAATTACTTAACGCTTCCCTAACCCCATTTCCCCATTTTTTTCCTACCTTTACTCATCAATCCCAAAACCCCAAAAGTGCGCCTATTTAAAACAACTACCCTAGCCCTATTCTTTCTTCTTCTTACTACTACCCTACTACTGGCACAAACCACAGTAAAAGAAAAAGACTATACCCTCAAATATTCCAACAACAAAATCGGAATCCAATTTGACAATACCACGACAGCAACCAAAATCCAAGCTTTCGATGCCTTCACCAATAACGAAGTAATTATCGAAAAAGACAGCGCTGCAGCAAACGGCTTTAATTTAAAAAACATTTCCCCTGCCCAAATACTAAAACTGCAATACACCACCACCGGAACAAACGCCAAAACCACGACCAAATACTTGGCAACACAATCCCAATCTTCTGGTGTAATCAATGTCTATTTCAACCATCCCCTGAACACCACCTACGCCCAAACCCAAAATGCCGTCAACCTGTCCAACACCCTTGATGACAAACTAATCGAATACATCAATACCTGCACGACAACCTTGGACATAGCCATCTACAATTCCTATTCCCCATCCGAAACAACAGGAATAGCGGGAGCCATAAATGCGGCCTATGCAAGGGGTGTTCAAGTCCGTATCATTTATGATGGCAGCACATCTAGCGTGATGATTCCATTGATCAATCCGGCTATAAGTACTTTGCCAAGCCCGCAAAGCAGTGCGTATGCAATTATGCACAACAAATTCGTAATCTTCGATGCCAACCACTCCGACCCAAACCGACCTTGGGTTTGGACAGGTTCCACAAACTGGACAGTGGCGCAAATAGATGGCCCAGACCAAAACAACGCGATAGCAATCCAGGATCAAGCCTTGACCTTGGCCTACAAATTGGAATTCGAGGAAATGTGGGGAAGCAGCACCCTCACACCAGACTTGATAAATTCAAGATTTGGCCCATACAAAACGGACAACACACCACATACATTCATCATTGGTGGCAAAACCGTGGAAAGCTATTTCAGCCCAAGCGACGATACCAACACCCACATAATCTCGACCATCAATACCGCAAACTCCGACATCGACATTGCCACGATGCTAATCACAAGAACCGACATCACCACCGCCCTATTGGATAAATTCAATTCCGGCCTGACCAATATCAATCTGGTAGTCGACAGCCAAAATCCAACCGGCAATCAATTCCTAACCATACAAGCAGGCTTGTCACCCAATCACGCCGTAAAATCGTCCTTCTCAGGAATAATGCACCACAAGTTTATGGTAGTGGACAATTTCGCCCCCACCTCCGACCCATTGGTGCTGTTAGGTTCACACAACTGGAGCTCGGCGGCCCAAACCAAAAACGACGAAAACACGTTAATTGTCCACGATGCCAACATCGCCAATCAATACTACCAATCCTTCGCTTACCTATACCTTCAA
>Ga0066402_1000032_pt1 | contig 14115 bp, 9 predicted proteins | sample LakWasMeta2_LOW4_2_FD_59489 | JGI IMG/M metagenome (GOLD analysis project Ga0066402, IMG submission 59489) | Freshwater sediment methanotrophic microbial communities from Lake Washington under simulated oxygen tension - Sediment Metagenome 2_LOW4 | ecosystem: Environmental > Aquatic > Freshwater... | reverse complement strand
CCGGTGGATCACCCTTTAATTGTGCACATTGCCGATAGCGGACAGCTTTCAAAATGGGCAAAAGTGATTCCCGAAGAAGCCTTCGTGCTCGCACAGCATTTCTGGCCCGGGCCGCTGACCATGATCCTTCGCAAGCAGGACAAGGTGCCCGACGAAGTGACCGGCGGACAGAATACCGTCGGCCTGCGTTGCCCCGCGCATCCACTGGCATTGGCCCTGCTGCAGCAACTCGATGGCGGCGTCGCGGCGCCGTCGGCCAATCGTTTCGGACGCATTTCACCTACGACCGCGCAGCATGTCCGCGACGAATTCGGCGAAGCGGTTCCGATCGTGCTCGATGGTGGCGAATGCGAAGTCGGCATAGAAAGTACGATTATCGATTTGAGCTCAAGCCATCCACGCCTGCTCCGACCCGGCATGATTTCGCAAACCGAAATCGAAGCGGTCATTGGTCCGATTGCATCAAACGCAAATCACGACAGTCCCCGTGTATCGGGAAGTTTGGCAGCCCATTACGCGCCGCGTACGCCCATGCAAATGTTTTCACGCATGGACTTGATCCAGGAATACGTTCGCATGACCGATCAGGATATGCACTGCGAAGCGCTTTGCCTCAATACACTTCCCGATGGCATCAATGGCTTGTGCCTTAGCTCCGATAATCACGCCTATGCGCACGGCTTGTACGCCGCAATGCGCGAACTTGATGACCGCGATGCCAATTACCTGCTCATCGAACAGACGCCGCAGACGCCGGAATGGCTGGCGGTGAATGACCGGCTTGGCCGCGCCCTAGTCGGCGCGGGCGTCGAAGATGTGGAATCGCCTTAAGCTTCATTCCGCTTCAAGCCCGGGCCTTGTTTCCATCGCGGCCATTCGCATCCGCGGTGCCAAGCACAGAACTTCCTGCCCGTTTTCTGCATGACAGGCATACCGAATGCTGCCATGCACTTTTTAGAACATTCTATTTCTTTGCGCATGTCATTGCTTTTGCAAGGGTTCCGACAAACTTCCAATGCCTGCCAGCAGCTGAATTCCATCCTCGCTCTATTTATGTGCGCTGCAACAAATCGGCAATATATCGCTACTGGACGCATCTGGGATAATGAGACAAACTAGAAAAAACCGTCGCACCACAGCGAACCCACGGGTTATCGCCAAATACACATAAGTGCCAGGTTTTTTGTACACGTTGCATTTGTCTTTGGGGAGAAGGACATGATCTCAGCTGGATTCTTTCGGCATGGCACCAGCTCGGACAAGATTCTTGATATTTCGGGAAGCTTTCCGACATTCCCGATTTTGCACGTTCGTTTTTTTCCATGAATGCCCAGCTCATCGAGGGTGAATCCGTGCCCACTGCACTACCCCGGAATTCACTGATTACGCGAATCCGGTTGCTGGGTACCGCGGAAATCCGGATCGACAATCTCGACCTTACATCCCGCATTAAATACCGCAAGGGTCTGGCCTTGCTGGCTTTGCTGGCAGTCGACTGTAATGTCATGCACCAGCGTGACCGCATGGCCGATTTGCTCTGGCCCGAACTTCCCTTGAGTGCCGCCCTCGGAAACTTGCGTCAGGTATTGAGTAATCTCGTCAAAGTGCTGGAACCCGGAGCGCGAGACGGCCAGCCGATCATCCGTGTCACTGCCGGCACGATCGGATTATTCACGGGCAAGCACGTGGATATCGATGTGGTGAAGGTCCAGATGACCTGCGAAATGTTAAGTCGCAAATCCGATGTCCTGTTTAAAAACTTCAACGATGTCGAAGCGATATTTACTTCCGATCGCGACAGCAATAAAAAATTTCTCGACGGCTTTGATTTGGCGGACTGCTGCGGCTTCATGGAGTGGCTGGGTCATCAGCGGCAATATTTCCATGATCGCCTGATTACGCTCTACGAAGACATCAGCGACCGCGCACTGCTGACAGGCGATCTGGATACGGCATTGGCATTTATTCGCAAGGCGGTTCAAATCGACCCGTTACTGGAAGCCAACCAATTGCGTCTAATCCGCCTGCTTGCATCGCTTGGCAGACAGCAGCACGCGCTGCGCGAGCTGACTACCTACGTCACCCGTTTGCGCAACGAGCTGGATGTGGAACCCGGCGCAGAAATAATTCAGCTGCGCGAAAAAATAGTGCAAGGCCAGATTTTGCCGGAACTTCAGGGCGACAGCCATCGCACAAGCCAGGCAAATTCACGATGGGTAACGGTGCTTTATGCCGTTTGCGCCCCTCAGCACATCGACCCGCTTGTTCGAACCAGAATGTCGAGGCAATCCCGCGAGGAAACCGCCGAGATATTGCGCAGCCACGGTGCCTATGTGGTGAAGCCGCCCGGCAGAGGCGTATTTGCCTATTTTGGCTGGTCCGAAGACCAAAGAAATTGTGCAAGAAATGCACTCGACGGTGCGAAAAAAGTGCAGGCACTCGTCTCGGCTGCCGAGCACGTCATGATCGGGATTTATACCTGCCAGATGTCGTTCGATAATCCTGGCGAGCTCGACGAGCTGGGTGAATGTTCGGATATCGCCTACCGCCTGAGCCTGGCGGCCGAAGGCGGAGAAATCGTCGTCTGTGAAGACACTCTTCAGAAGATTCAGGCCAAGACTGAGAAAATAAGAATTGGCCAGCTACGCGGCATTCTTGAAACCATTACCCTTTTCCGGATATTGCACTGAACCCAAGGTCGAAAAATTCGCCTTAAGAGCACAGGGGCTTTATTGGTTCATCAGCAGGTAGGCATTCATGACGGCCGACTGCGCTTCGTCCAGGGCAGATTCATTCTGGGTCCATGCAATCGAAGCTGCAGCGGTATTGTTGGCAACCGCCTGCTCGCGAAACTTGCCGAAGCGCGCATCGACCCGACCGTCAAAATGATTGTCGAGCATCTTGGCCATGGCAGGGCTAAGGCCAGTGAGCGTCATGACGTTGCGATTGCGCAGCACATAAGTGCCCGGCGCGGCACCCGGCTCAGACCAGGGCACGTTGGAGAAACAGATGGCCATTTCCTGGGGTGTGCCGCTGCTGTCGAGATATACCGTCAGCGTTTCGCTGCCCTCGGCACGGCCAGAAGGCATGCGGACGCCTGCTGCCTGCATGGCGGTTCGCAGATTGGCCAGACACAAAGGCGTGGCCGTGGCGGCATTGACGTATCCGGTCGGATTGGCGGCATTGTCGGCGATGACGATACCGTTATTGGCGAAGAACGTGTCGTAACCAATCGCCCACCCTTGCACGAATTCGGTAGCGATGCGCTGATAGGCCGCCGTACGTTGCACGTCCCTGCCGATCGTAACGGCACCAATGATGATGCCGATAATGACCAGCACGATCGAAATTTCAATCAGGGAAAAACCGGTTTGCCGTACTAATTTAGGCTGGCGCTGGTGATGCATGAAAGTCATGGTTTATGCCTGAATTCAGAGGGTAATTAATAAGTGCCGGCTGCGTCGGCCGCGTTTGCATTGGCGCGGAATTCGGTAGCCAGGGTAGCGGAACGAGTGACATAGCCTTCGCTCAGAAAGCGGGCGACGTTGGCTTTTGCTTCATTCCAGGCATCAAGTGCAAGTGCCACATTGATGCTTGCAGAAACCACCGCTATCGCTGCCGCGACTTCGGCTGCGATAGCCAAGGCAATGGCGGGCGCCTGCGCGCCCAGCGTGACTAATGATTCGGCGATGGCGAGGGCAATTTCGGCAGCACCCAACGACACCGCGGCGGCGGCCAGGGCAACACCGGCAATAGCACCGGCATAATTGGCCTCGGCCAATTTCGCAATCCAGTCAAGTTGGATTTTGTAGTCCCGCATGGACTGTCGCATCATTTCCGCTGCCGTCGCTGCGTTGGCGTGCGCGTGTGTCACTGCGGCGAGGGTTTCATTGCAATTCAGACGGCCAAGCAAGCGGTCAAAACCGACGGCAACCACACGGTCGTCGTAATTGGCCGACGTCACGCGCGAAGGTGCTTCAAATGCCGGACTGTTCGATGCATTGTTGGCATCCAGCAAGCTGCCGGCTCCGTCGGCATTGGTCGTGCCCGCGATAGCCAGAGCGTAGGCGACATTGAAATTTCCTTCCGGACTCACAACGTGCAGCAGGTTGGTATTGAGTGCCTTGTTCGACCCGTTGCGAAGGCCGACGCAGAAATCGATACCGTTGCGCTGGGTTCTGAACAGGTCGTAGCCCGCCAGTGGATTACCGGTGGTTGCCAACATCGGCATACGATCACTGGCCACGGCGAGATCGGCATCGGAGATCATGGGCGCCGATGCACCGCGATAGACACCATAGCGGATCTGATTGGCAGTTGCCTGCGACAAACCGATGGTGACATTTGGCAGACGGCCCACTGCAGCACCGGTTCCGGTAGCGCAGCTGTCTTCAATGCCGTCGCCTGTCGTATCTGGACATGGCATCCGGTTGTTCGACAAGGCGAAGCCGGTAAGCGCGGCATCGGCCGATTGCAAAATGCCGCGTTCGGCATTGGAGGTCGCGTACTGCGTGTTGAAGCCGACAAAGCGCCAGACCAGCATGATGACGATGCCGAGAATGACGAGTGCGATGCTGAGTTCGATCAGCGTATAACCGGCGGTCTTTTTCATTTGATTAACCCCAGGGCGTCTTCTGCACGGGCACGGATGCGGGTGGCATCGGCATTGGCGAGATAATTGGCGACTTTGATCAGTGCATCGTCGTATTGATCCGACGCCAGTTGTTCCGCTTCCTGCGCTTCGATTTCGCCAATAATGGCAAGCGCCAGATTGGCGGTGGCATCGGCGACACCGACCGTTGCAATGGCAATGGCAAAGAAGGCGGCACCGAAGGACTCATAGGTTTCCGCGATCGCCAGGGCCAGGTTGGCAACCGCCAGCAAGGTGTCGGTCGTGGCAAGCGTGATCGTCAGGATCGCGAGTGTGACATCGGTGGTACGTGTTGCGTCCCAGGCGAAGAAACGGAAATCTTTGTAAAACACCGCAAGATCATGCAGATCGCGAGCAGCCACGGCAGAGCGCGCCGCGCCGTTGACTTCCGACAGACGACTCATGCAACCGAGGCGCTGTGCCAATTCACCAAAACCCATCGCGGCGGTGTAATCGTCGTAACCGTTGACGATGGCGGTACCTGGCGCTGCAAAACCCGCGACGTTTTGACCGTCGAACAGATTGCCATCGCCCGATGCGTCGCCTGCACCACTGCTCGCCAACGCGAATGCGGAAGCGACCATTGCCGTGCCAACGGTCAAGTCGCCACCGGAAGCCTGCCCGTCCCGGATGCCGATGCATAAATCCAGACCGTTCATCACCGGTGTTGCAGGTGCGGTGCCGGGAATATTGGGGATGTAACGGTTGGTCAGCGTGGTTAGGTTGGACGTGGCTTGCCGATTGACGCCATAGCGCATCGGCTTGGGAAATACCTGTCCAATCGTGCGCTGCGGCAGAAAACCATTATTGGCGGCACTTCCGCAATCCTCCAGACCATCACCGTCAGTATCCGGGCAAGGCAGTCTGGATTTCGCCAGTGCGAAGCCCAGCAGGGCATCGGTCGCTGCTTCCAATTCAACGATTGGCGTGGCTTCGGGATTGGCGCTTGCCTGCAAACGCGGCAACAGCTGCCACAGCAGAGCGCCGATGATACCGACAATGGCCAGTACGACGGCCATTTCCAGCAGGGAAAAACCGCGCGTATAGCGGCGAGTAAAACTCAAGGCGTTCATTCGACCTCCCCGTTGGCGTCGGACTGCTCGAGAATTGCCTCTGCGCCTGCCCATACAACGACGGCGCTACCGGTCGGAACACTGCCCGGGTTCTGCGAGTTGTAGAGAAGTTGATCGTAATCCGCACGGGCCTGTATCGCCGCTGCGCGGGTATCCAGCGCTTTTTGTGCCAACACCGTGTAACTGTTGGCTGCCCGCTGCCAGTTGTAGTAGGCATCCCGGTATTCGTCGAAACGATTATTGATAAACGTGATGTCGAAGATTGGAATGTAGACCGAACTCGTGCCATATGCATTGGTTAGGCCTAGCACAGTGTTGCGTGCCGTTTCATAAGCCGTATTTGTCGTCGTGACCTGACTGTTGGCGGCCGTCAAATTGGTCTGCGCCGTATTGTATTCCTGCTGCGCCGTCACTTGGCGCGCCTGCACTCTGGGCACGGCATCGCACTTGTACTGCTCTTCCGGCAAGCTGGCGCTGGCGCAGTTGGCGATCGAATTGGTCACCGCCGTGTTCATGTCATTTAGTTTATCCTCGGCGTCGTCGAACACGCCTTGTGCCTGTGTCTGCGCCATGCGTGCGTTGTTGTAGGCAACGGAGGCAGCAACGGCCGCGTTGACCTCGGTGGCATACTGATTGCCGTTATTAGCCAGAATCGTGTTGATGGCCGTCAAGGCATTGTTTCTCGCCGTCAATGCTTGTTGACGCTGAGTAAGTGCTGCCGCAGCCTCCGCTTCGTCCTGCGTGGCCTGCGCCTCGAGGTCGATCACGGTCTGCAATTGGTCGGCAAGATCTATGTCCAGCGTCTGATCCCCGGGGGAGTTCCCTGTGGCGATCGCCACCTCGATCGCCAGCACGGTGGAATAGACCAAGGCACCAATCCCAATGGCACCCGCCGCGATCGCGACGCCCGACAAGGTTATGGCAATTACGGACGCAACCACCGCTGCGGTGTATACCGGAATGAAAGCACAACCCACCAATACGACGCAGGAAGCAATGGCACCTGCGAGCGCCGACGAAGCGGCGGCGAGCTGCGCGATGGAAGTTGCCAGATTGATGGCAGCCAAGGCAACGTCAATGCCGGCCAGCACAATATGCAAGACATTGAAGGCAATCATGATGATCGCCGATTCGCGGATGCTATCTTGCTCGTCAAGCACTTCATTCACGACATCAACGGCCAAGGCGATGCCATTGACCGACATCATGGTCGTGACGCAACTCATGCTGTTGGCAAGATCGTCGGCAGTACGTTGTTTCACCAGATTGGCTTCGCCGGCGTCCTGTTTCACCTCGACCGAATAGGCAACGGCCGTGCCGCTGTTGTCTAGTTTTTGGCAAAAATCCAGACCATTTACCGTGGCATAGGCATAACGTGTTCCGTCCCATTCCTCCGGTTCAAAAAGCGATGACAACTGGGCAATATCCCTGGCGGCATCGGGACGCGTAACGCTATAAAAAATCTCCTGCGGGCCACGGATGGCGGCATCGGCTTTCAATCCCAAGCTCACCAAGGGTAGCCTGCCGGTGATAGCGCCTGCACCGCAATCTTCAATGCCGTCGTTGTTGGTATCCGGGCAAGGCAATCGCAAATTCGACGACGCAAAACCGGCAACCAATTGGTCGGCCCAAAGCAGTTTGGCATTGCGCTGTTCGACGGTGCGCAATTCGGTGCGCGACTGCTGAATCAGAAAAATGGCGAGCAGGATGCTGGCAATCAATGCCACCAGCAGCAGGACATCCCATAAGGCGAAGCCCGTCATGGAGCCTCGACGCCGGGAACGCTTCGTCAAGACATTGTAGAGATGGGTTTTGCTCATGGCTGGACTCCCCTGCAGAAGCTTAAAGCGTTTGCGCCGTTACTGCGTGTTTTACCAAATCGTAGACCGGCAACAACAATGCCACAATCATCACGATAAATACGGCACCGGCAATCAAAATCACGGCTGGGCGGATGATCTCGCCCAGGGACTCCATCACGTGATCAAAACGTGCGCGATATTCGATGGCCAGATGTCGCAGCTGGCGATCCAGCGTACCGGTCTCTTCACCTACCGAGATCATGCGCACCGCCATCGACGGAAACCCGCCGACCTGACGCATCGCGGAAGCCAGACGTTCGCCACGTTCGACCACGCGCCGAACATGGCCAATTTTCTCGCGATAGTATTCGTCGGCAATCGAACGTTCCAGCACCGCCAGGCAACGCACCATGTCGATACCGGCGGCAATGAGCAAAGCCAGATATTCCGAGATGAATGCCATGCCCGACGAGCGGGCAATCACGCGGGCGATTGGAAGGCGATGCGCCAGTTTGTAGAGATGGTGGCGAAACGGCTTGCTCGCTTTCACGGCAATAATCGGACCCACGATCATGAGCGCGATGACGACCATGACGAAGGTTGAATGCTCGGTCATCCAGTCCGACAGGAACAGGACAAATTTGGTAATCGCCGGAAGTTCCACGTTCAATTGACGGAACAAGCCGCTCAAATTCGGAATAACGTAGAACATCCAGAACGCCGCCGCCGCAAAAATCGCGGCGAACACGAAGGCTGGATAAATTAATGCGCGCCGGGAACCGCGGCTCATCTTGGTAATGCGTTCCATGTGCTCCGAACCTTCGAGCAACACACGATCCACCGAACCGGTTTCATCGCCGATGGCAATGAGGTTGCGAACGGTTTCCGGAAAGATATCGGCATGACGGTTAAACGCCTCGGTAACGGAGGCGCCGGAATCGAGATCATTGATCAGCGACTGGGCAATGCCCGCCACTTTCGGGTTGTCGGCATACTCGTTTTCTTCGGCGATGGCGCGCAGCGATTCCAGCATCGGAACACCTGCCCTTGTCATCACTGCCAGATCGCGCAGAAATCCGGCAATGTCTTCGCGATTGACGCCGGCCGTGAATATGCCGCCACTGGTGGAAAACAGGCCCGACAGCCAGGCTGGCAATCGATACAGGCTGATGACGATGCCATTCTTGTTGCGTTCAAGCCAGAGCCGCGCAGAGAAATCGCGCTCAACGGCAAGACGCACGAAGCCGCTGATGGTGCGGCCCTCGTCGGTTAGCAGTCGGTAGTAAAAAGCATTCATGCCATCATCCCGGAAGGTCCGTCACCCACGACGCGCAGGATTTCTTCGGGCGTTGTCTGTCCTGCCGCAACCATCGCTTTTGCCATTTCCGCCATCGGTACATAACCGGTATCCACCGCAATGCGATGAAAGGCTTCACGACCCTTGTCATCGGCAATCGCATTGGCCAGGGCATCGTTGACGATCAATACTTCATACACCGGAACGCGACCGAGGTAGCCTGTTTGACGGCATTGTTCGCAACCTTCGCCACGCTTGCCGGGGCCGTCGTGGTGAATGCCGAGCCAGTGTTGTTCCGACTCGCTGAATGGCGTGCTGACGCTGCAGCGCGGACAGTTGCGTCGCACCAGCCGTTGGTTCACGACGGCAACCAGATTGTCGGCAATTTCCTGTGCGCCAAGGCCAAGCGGCCGTAAACGCGGCACGACGCCGAAAACATTCGAAACGTGCAAGGTGGACAACACCAGATGGCCGGTGGCAGCCGATTCCAGCGCCGCCTGTGCCGTTTCGCCGTCGCGGATTTCACCGATCAGCATGACATCGGGATCGTGGCGCAGAAAATGTCTCAGCGCGGTACCGAAGGTGTAACCGGCGCGTCGGTTGACCTCGGTTTGGCAGGCACCCGGCACGCGGTATTCGATGGGATCCTCGACCGTCAGCACGTTGCGTTCGATCAATGACTGCATGCGCAATGCGGCATGCAATGTCGTACTTTTACCCGAACCGGTAGGTCCCGTGATCAAGACCAGGCCAGCGGGCTTGTCGAAGATGCGTTGCAATACATCGACATCGCGTTCGCGGAAACCCAGCTGTGCCAGGCCCGTCAATTCGCCGCGCTCGGGCAACAGACGCAACACCATGCGTTCGCCATATTCGCTGGCCAGCGTCGAAACGCGGATCGTGTACGGCAGATCAATGACATTGACATGGAAACTGCCATCTTGTGGTCGGCGCTGTTCGGAAATATCCATTTCCGCCATCAACTTCACGTACACCATCAGACGATTTAACGAAGGCGGCAAGGCCAGCATCGGACGCAAGACGCCGTCGATACGAAGCAGCATATGCAAGCTTTCGGATGATGGCGCGATGTGAATATCGGTGGCGCGTTCGCGTACCGCCAGATGCAGCAGCAGGTCGATCAGGCGTTCCGGACTGAGTGCATGGTCGACGTCATCGGCCAGTTGCCGCATTTCCCGCGAGATCAAAAGTTCCAGCGGATTTTGCGAGAAGTAATAGCTTTTGCGAACCTGTTGCAACAACTTGGTGAATTCCGTTTGACGGAACACGCAGCTCAGGTCGCAACGACGATTGACGATCTGCGCCACTTCTTCGGGATCGCTATCGCCCAGAAGAATTTCAAGACCGCCGTCAATCCGGCGAAGCGGCAGAAAGCCGCGCGACAGGCAAAGTTCCTTGTTGAACAATCCGAGCACGGCAGGATCGGCATCCGGTTGCTCGTCGGCAGACACGAGCGGAATACCGCGTTGGTCGGCGAGAACTTTGGCGACATCGTATTCGAGTGCCAGACCGTAATTGACCATGATCTGGCCGATGCGCTTTTTCTCGATGACCTGTTTTTGTCGCGCGTATTCAAGCTGCGCCGTGCTGACGACGCCCCGCTCCACCAGCAATTCGCCCAGAAGGCGATCCATGGCGTCCGAGTGTTCGGAAGGCGTACGTACGATCGATGAAATTTTCGATGGCATCAACAATGCTCCTGCTATAACGATTCGGGGCTGGTTGCCCCGGCTTCTTGTTCTATGACGAAGCGAGTCAAGGTATCCGGATAACCGGTAGCCTCGATGCCGTGACTGCGCTGAAATTCGGCGATGGCGATCATGGTGTGCTGACCTGCCAATCCGTCGACATTGGAATTGTATTGACCCGTTCGTGCCAATGCCTGCTGCAACTGCATGACCGGTTTCCCGCGAGTACCGAAGGCAAAGGTACCGAAGGCCGTCGCAGGCTGCCACAGCAATACCCGGGTTTGACCGGAGACGAGAACGCAGGCATTTGAGCGAGGGTTGCTGATTTTCATCGATGCAGGCAAAGCGGCAACCGAGAGACCTGGCTTTTGACGCAGAATTTCCGCACTCATGCTCGCCACATCGGCACCGCGCAGTGATGCCTCGATGCGATGACTCGCATCCTGCAAGCCAAAGCGCGCCAGACAGGCGGCGGCAGGGCTGGCGGCGACATTGAAGCCAGTCGTTGCAACGATCGGAGTTTCGCGCGCGGTGGCCACATTGGTAACGGCCACGCTGTCGTCTTCCTTCGTGTTGTAAACCGATGCCGCGACCACCGTCGCCAGCAACGCAAGTCCTGCCCCGGCGGCAAGCACGTTACGATGTTTGTTCGGGCGCGCAACAGCGGGCTGAATACCCGATTCGCTTGCCGCCCGGCGTACCAGTTCGGGCGTGATGGTGCGCGTGCGCAAGGCGACCAGACCATACATGCAGCGATCCATGATCAGATGCATGCGTCGTGGATTGCCTGCGGAGTTTTGATGCAGGATACGCAGCGCTTCCGGCGCCATCACTATGCGCCCGGAGGCACCTGCAGAGGTCAGACGGAAGTTGACGTAGTTGGCCGTTTCCGCCTGATCGAAAGGAAGCAATTGCACATGCTTGACGATGCGGCTGGTGAGTTGCCTTATCGCGTTGGCCGCCAGATTCTCGGTGAGCTCGGGCTGTCCGGCCAGCAAAATCTGTACCAGCTTTTCCTGGTTGGTTTCAAAGTTACTGAGCATGCGCAACAGCTCGAGACTTTCGACGCAAAGATTCTGTGCATCGTCGACAATAATCAACGCCGTGCCGCCACGCTTGTGTTGCTCGACCAAAAAGGTATTGAGACGCGAAACGTCATCGGCAAACGTCTTGCCGGGCTTGATGCCGAAATCCAGATTGATAGCCCGCAGCAGTTCTTCGCCGCGCAGGAAAGTATTCAGCACGAACGCCACCACGCAACCATTGGCGATGACGGTTTCCGTCAAACGTCTTACGAAAGTGCTTTTTCCCAGTCCGACTTCGCCGGTGATGAGTACGAAGCCCTTGCGCGACAAAACGCAATGCACCGCTTCACCCAGCTCCGCTTCAAGTTTGGGCGTATGGAAATAGCACGACGCATCGGGCGTCGTCGGAAAAGGAATACGATCCAGTCCGAGGACGTCGAGGTGAGAATTGCTTGCGTTCGGCAATGGCGCGTTCATTGCCGTTGGTCATGCATCGAGCGCCAGTTTTGGCTAACCAGCGCTGAATCGGGATACATCTGGTGCAGACGGTCAATCCTTGCCAGCGCAGCACTAAACCGTTTTGCACGCCAATCGATCAGGGCAATATTGACGCCGGCATTCTGGTCGTCGGGTACACGATCGAGAATGCGCAGGAAAAGCCCGCGGGCAGCTTCGTCGTCCGACGTGTCGACCGCATACCAAGCCTGCATGCGGAGCAAGGTAATGCTTTGTGCGGGCAGCTTTGCTTGCAGCTTCGACAGATGCGAACGCGCCTGCTCATGGTTACCGGCCGACATTTCGCTGCTGAACAAATTGACCCAATGGCTGACATCCTGGTCTTTCGAACTATCGGCTTGCCTGCCGAGCTTGAAAGTGGTTTTGTCCAGATAGGATTTGTCAGGTGGCGTTCTGGGCGCCACTGGAGCCTGTGGTGCTGGCTCCGGCTCGGCCGGCGCCATGGCGACTTCATTCTGCGACATTGCATTGGCGGCATTGGACGCCTGTGTTGATTCTGCATTTTCTGCCACTTCGACCGAGGCAGGATTGGCCTGCGGAGCTGCGACAGTCTGCGCCGATGCATAGACAGGCGCTGCTTGTGCCATCGTTGCCGCAGGTGCCGCGAGGGATCCGTTGGTCGAGTACGTTACCGGCATCGTGCCGGATGACGAAAGCTCCGGCATGGTTTGAGTCTGTGATGCCTGCATGTAAGGGGCAAGCGATGCGGCCGAATCGGCAGTCGCTGGCTGCGCCGAGGTGCTTACCGACGAGCCGGTAGCGGCTGCTACTGGTTGAATCGCAATCGCCATCGCCGGTGTTGTAACCGGTGCTTCGACAACAGCCGACGGTGCAAATGCCTTGACTGCGATGAAAGCGCCTAATCCCAGCACACCCAACGCGCCAATCAAAATCGGCCATTGCTTGCGATCAGGCGAAAGTGGCTGCATGACCGGCATCGCTGCACGGCCAGACTTCCCTTCCTGAGCCTGCTTTTCCATTTCCGATAGGGCGGAAAAAATTAGACTCACAATACCTTGACCCGAATAACCATCACCAACTCGCGGCTCTTGTGGGAATCCTTGGTTTTATCGAACAGTTTGCCAAACAGGGGAATATCGGAAAGACCCGGCACGCCGTTATGGCTGGTGCCAACTTGCTGGTCGATCAAGCCGCCGATCATCACGGTGTCGCCGTCTTTTACATTCAGCGTCGTGGTCATGCCCTTGAAATTCGTGATAGGCAGGGTTACGCGACTACCGCCGCCTGCATCAATCAACTGCAGGCTATTGGGATCAACATCCGACTGCATCGGATGCACCAGCAATTCGACGGTATCGTCTTCGCGGATAAACGGAACCACGCCAACCACGATTCCCGAGAACAGTGAATCGGTTTCGGCATTAGAGGAGGTGGTGCTGGCACCGCCGCCAGGATTGCTGACCGTCGTGGTGGTATTGGAGATGTAGCGGATGTTGGTGCCGACCGACAACATGGCAGGCGAACCGTTACGTGCACGAATGGTTGGATTCGACAGCACTTTTACGTTGCCGAAACCGCGGAGCATGTTCACGGCAACCGAAAACGTATCCGTCGCATAACCCACGCCGATCGCACGGCCCGTATTGTTTCCTATCGTCTGGCCGGGGATGGTGACAGTCCGTGGCGGCATACCGCCGACGCCCGGCAAGGTACCTGCGGCCGAACCCAGCGCGATGGCGGCATCACCGATGATGCCGGTGAGATTGTCGCGAAGCACATTCCAATCCACGCCGAATTCGAAACCGTCGTTGAGTTGTACGTCGATCAACTGCGCGTCGATTTGCACCTGACGCCCGATAACGGAGCGATAGCGGTTCACCATTTTTTCAATCGATTTCATTTCCGACGGACGTGCACGTACGAACAGGGTGCCGGTGGTCGGATTCAATGTGTAGATGGTTTCGGGTTTGTCGGTGTCTCTGCGTTCGCTCTTGGCCTTGGTCTGGCCTTGCTCGCCCAGAATGCTTTTCAGCGACTTGTCCAATTGCTCGTAAACGCCGGTTTGCTCGGCCATGCCACCC
>Ga0066402_1000030_pt1 | contig 14613 bp, 14 predicted proteins | sample LakWasMeta2_LOW4_2_FD_59489 | JGI IMG/M metagenome (GOLD analysis project Ga0066402, IMG submission 59489) | Freshwater sediment methanotrophic microbial communities from Lake Washington under simulated oxygen tension - Sediment Metagenome 2_LOW4 | ecosystem: Environmental > Aquatic > Freshwater... | reverse complement strand
GTTAACGAGTGAAGTCGTCCCGATAAGCCCGTTAGCGGTTGTTTTGCAAATTCCTGAACGGGGCTAGATCGAGATTGGTAATGCCGTACTTCTCGGTCAGGGCCTGCATGGCTTTTGAATAATTCGCGGAGCCCGGTTTGTTGGTTTTTGTCGTATTGGCGCGTTCGATCAAAAACTGTTCGTAGCCACCCGGAGTAAAGGTCATGAACAAACGAACGGGTTTGTTCGTAAGATTTGCATGGGCATGCGGCGTGCCTTTCGGAATGAACACGAAGGAATTTGCCGGATAGGCGACGACCTGGTCACGAATGCGAACCGTGAGTACGCCCTCGAGCACCAGCATGGAAATGTCGGCGCGACTATTGCTTTGCAAGGTCGTCGAGTAGCCTGGTTTTTCGAAAAGGACGAGTTGTGAAATGCTGCCGTTGGTTTCGCGGGCACTGGATTTGATGATGACTTCGCCGACCACCAGATCAAGTCGCTGGCCTTGTCCGGGGAGCTTCAATATGGGTGCTTGCTGTGCGCCAATCGAGAGGCTGGTACCGAATGCGATTACTGTCGTGAGCAGGAGCGCGATTTTTTTGCGGGTGATTATCGACGTCATTTTGTGTTCCTCAATTTGCACTAGCCTATCGCAAAGAGGCGGACTCCGCATCCATCGGAACCCGGATGCGGCACCATTTATGCCCCGGAAAGTGGCGTCTTTCCGAGAATCATGTCGGCCGCACGCTCGGCGATCATCATGGTGGGGCCGTTGGTATTGCCACCAATCAGCTTGGGCATGATGGAGGCATCGACGACCCGCAGGCCCTTGACGCCCAAAACGCGACATTGTGAATCCACCACGGCATCGACATCATCGGTGCGCCCCATTTTGCAGGTGCCGATGGGGTGGTAAATCGATTCACCTTTGCGGCGGATAAAGTCATCGATGGCTTCATCGTCCTGGACATTCGCCCCGGGCAATATTTCTTCGCCGCGATAGCTGGAGAAGGCCTCCTGCGAAAGGATTTTGCGGGACAGATGCAATGCTTCACGCATGACTTTTAAGTCGAAGCCGTCGGGATCGCTTAAATAGCCAGGTTCGATTTTTACTTTGTCGTTGGGGTCGGCACTGTTGAGTAAGAGACGACCGCGACTTTTCGGGCGCAGAAAGCAGGCATGCAGGGTGTAGCCAAAACCCGGCAGACGATTGCGGCCGTGATCATCCAGTTGTGCAGGCACAAAATGGAATTGGACGTCGGGACGTTCGTCTTCGGCAAGTTTGCTGCGGGTAAAACCACCGGCTTCGGCGATATTGCTGGTACCGGCACCTTGCTTGAAGAGGTAGAAATTCAAACCAATCGCTATATCGTTGGTTTTATCGTAAGTGACTTTCTGGGTGCAGCGCTGCATGGTGCAAACGTCCAGATGATCCTGCAAATTGCCGCCGACGCCGGGTGCATCTACCAGCACCTTGATGCCGTGCGACTGCAAGTGGGCCGATGGTCCGATACCCGACAGCATCAGTAGCTGTGGCGAATTCAGCGCGCCGCCGGACAGGATGACTTCGCGTGTCGCCTTGATTTCGTGTGCGCCTTTGTCGTTGACCGCATAGACCACACCGATGGCTTTGTCGTTTTCGAACAAGACACGGCTTGCCTTTGCATGCGTGATGACGGTCAGATTTTCACGGTCGCGTACCGGTTTCAAATACGCTTCGGCCGATGAACTGCGGGAGCCTTTGCGTGTCGTGGTTTGATAAAAACCAAAACCGGCCTGCTCGCTGCCGTTAAAGTCGCCGGACTGTGGAAAACCTGCCTGCAAGCTCGCCTTGACGAAGACTTCGGACAAGACATTCTTGTGCGTCGGATCGGAGACGCCCAGCGGCCCGCTGCCGCCGTGAAATTCCGATTCGCCACGGCTATTGCCTTCGCTTTTTTTGAAGTAGGGCAGCACGTTGTCCCAGTGCCAGCCATCGGCGCCGAGTTCGGCCCATTCATCGTAATCCTTGGCATGGCCACGGATGTAGCACATGGCATTGATGGAGCTGGAACCGCCGAGTACTTTGCCGCGTGGCCACCAGAGCGACCGGTTGTACATGTGCGGATCGGGTGCGGTGCTGTAATCCCAATTGACGCCTTTTTTACCGACCAGTTTGGCAAGCCCGGCGGGCATATGGATGAAGGGATGCCAATCACTTGGTCCCGCTTCCAGTAAACACACGCTGATATTAGGGTCTTCGCTTAAGCGATTGGCCAACACACAACCGGCGGAACCGGCACCGACAATGATGTAATCGTACACAGGCATTCGTCTTCATTCCTTAACGCAGCGAGGCTAGGCGCTTGGGCTAGAGTAATTGCTCCATTAGGTGAAAAAAGCCGTATTCGGCTAAGCTTGGCCCTCATAGTGTGATGGCGAGCGCAGGATGCAGGACCAACGGCAGCGTTTAGGCTGGCAAGATTTACGAAAAGCGATGACCGAAGTACCGGCCTTGCCCATTTCGGCGATTTATTTTTTCTGCCTGCTCTGTGGCTATTATCTGCTGCGACCTGTTCGCGACGCATTTGGCGCCAGCCCCGAAGTCGAAGCCGTTTTTCCGCAATGGTTGATTGCTTGGTCCCAGAATCACGGCGTCGCCATCAGTGATCTCACGCTGCAAATACTGTTTACCGGCACTTTCATTTCGATGCTGGTATTGCAGCCGGTTTATGGAGCCTTGGTCAGTCGTTATCCCCGACGTGTTTTCCTGCCGATTATTTACGGCGTTTTTATTCTGTGCCTGATCGGTTTTTACGCGATTTTCGATCAGGAAGTTGCCGGTCGAGGCGCGGTATTTTTTATCTGGGTAGCGGTATTCAATTTATTTGCCGTATCGGTATTCTGGAGCTTCATGTCCGATATCTATACCGAAGAAGCGGCCCGGTTGTTCTATAGCTACATCGGCGTCGGCGGTACGCTCGGTGCCATTGCGGGGCCGATGCTGACGAAAGTGCTGGCCAAGCATCTGCAAGTGCCACAGTTGATTCTGGTATCGATATTTTTCCTTTCGATTTGTCTGGTCTGCATCCTGTTGCTGCGACGCTGGGCCAAACGTGCGGAAGAAATACGACACCTCAATAACGACAATGTTGCGATTGGGGGCAGTTTCTGGGCCGGATTTCGCATCGTCATAAATTCGCCATTGCTCAGGGCGATGGCGGTTTTGATGTTCTTCGGCGTCGGCGTCGGAACTCTGCTTTACAACGAACAGGCAATCATCGCGAAACAAATTGTCAGTGACGAAGCGCGTACGGCGTTTTACGCCAATATCGATTTCTGGATAAATTTCGTCACTTTGTTCATACAGCTTTTAATCGCGCCTTTTGTTTTATTCCGCTTCGGCGTAAAGCCCCTGTTGCTGCTTCCTGCGGCAGCCATTACGCTGGGTTATTGCGCCTTGGCGGCTGCGCCCTTGCCTATGCTGGTGGCTATCGTGCAGATCATGACGCGTGCCGGCGAGTTTTCATTGAGCAAGCCGGCAAGGGAAACCATTTACACAAAGGTGGATCGCGAGACCCGCTACAAGGCGAAAGCCTTCATCGATACAGCGGTATATCGAGGCGGCGATTTAACCTTTGTATGGTTCCATAAATTTCTTGCGGCATTCGGATCATCCACCGTGTTCTTCGTGGGTGTTTTTGTCTCGCTTGCGATGGCTTTCGGCGCCTGGAAAGTCGGCAAGCACCAGGTGAATCCAGATAAAGTCGATCCTTGATCATGGCTTGCAAATTTAAAAAAATAATTTCGCGGACGCTCAGGTTTTTTTTGTTGCTCGGGGTTTTTCTTGGTATTTGGGCGTTTGTCTGGGAGCCATCAAGGCTGACCGAAAAAAGTTACCGGCTGAGTCTGCCGAACTGGCCCGCAACATGCTCGGATTATCGTATCGCGGTGATTTCGGACATTCATGCCGGTGCACCCTACATCGGGTTGGACAAAATAGACCGCATGGTGGCGATGATCAGGAAACAAAAACCGGACATGGTTTTATTGCCGGGCGACTTCGTCATTCAGGAGGTGCTGGGAGGCAGTTTTATCGCGCCGGAAGATTTGGCCTTGCATCTCAAGCCGCTACTCCAGCAAGCAAAAGTCTACGCCGTGCTGGGCAATCACGATGCCATGCTCGACAGTGAACGCGTGCGCCTTGCGTTCGAAAACGCCGGTATCCCGGTATTGGAAGACCGCTCGGTTTCGATCACGAAAAACCAGTGCCGATTCCGGTTGGTCGGCTTGAGTGATTACCACGAGGGAAAACACGAATATCGCAAGGCATTCGCGAGTGTTCCAGAGGGTTCGGCGGTACTTGCATTCACCCATAACCCGGATATTTTTCCCGATATTCAGGCCCCCTTTTCGGTCATGATTGCCGGCCACACACATGGTGGACAGGTCTTGCTGCCCTGGGTGGGCAGGGCGGTGGTGCCCTCGAAGTATGGCCAGCGTTATGCGATTGGCCATATTCGGGAAAACGACCGTCATCTATTTGTCACGCCTGGAATCGGCACCAGTATTTTGCCGGTACGTTTTGGTGTGCCGCCGGAAATATCCTATTTGCAGTTGAGATCCACGCAGGGAAATGCGCCATGAATCAGGTGAGTTTGTTCGTCCGCCTAGCCAAGGCGGCCTCGCGTTTTACCGGGCGTGCCGCTAGTTTCAATTTGGCAGCATTGGTCATTATTCTCTGGCTTGTTACCGGGCCGGTTTTCGGATTTAGCGATACGTGGCAACTGGTCATCAATACCGCTACAACCATCATCACGTTCCTGATGGTATTCCTGATTCAGAACACCCAGAATCGTGATACCGAAGCCATCCAAATCAAACTGGATGAACTGATCCGTTCCACACAGGGAGCGCATAACGCGCTGCTGGACCTGGAAGAGCTCGACGAACGAACACTGGATGAATTTCGCGAAAAATACGAAGCTCTTGCCGCCAAGGCGAGAAGCCTGGTTGCGACAGGCGGCAACGACAGTGACTCACCCGAGGTCAACGTGAAATAAGCACCCGCATGAGCTTTGTCCATCGCGACAGGACGGCTTTGGCGCCAGGCTCGCGAGTGAGTCTGATGGGGAGTGGAGCATGATTTCACGCCGCGATTTTATTGCTGCAACGGGAAGCGTTCTGGAATAGTCTGCCGGCAGAGCGACTTGCCAAACCGGGTGCGGGCCTGAGTGCAGAGCGTGAAGCGGAAGTGCCGGCAAAATAGACCTTGAAAAACAAAGTCTCGTCATGAACGTCGGTTCATCGGACAGCTCGGAATATCGCATTCTGTGCTAGCGTTAAGGCACTGGATTTCGCCGGAGTAGGTGATGAAAACATTATTGAAGCTTTGCATCGTGTTATTGCTGCTGTCGATATCGGCCTGCATGAGTGCACCGGAAGCAACTACCGAGCCGACGCCTGATGCCAGTCCCAAAGCCTCGCTCCGCAATACGCTGTGGAAACTGGTTGAGTTGGATGGGAAGCCAGTACGGAGTCGTGATGATCAACGGATGGCATCGCTGACCTTGAGTCAGGAAGAACCCCAGGCGCGAATCGCGACCGCCTGCAATCGCGGGTCTGCCACTTTTACGCTTGCGGGCAGTTCGTTGAAGTTCGGAGCTGCGGCGGCAACGAAAATGATGTGTCCGGCCGAGCAAATGCAGGAAGAGGCATCCTTCTTCAAGGCCATCGAAAATACTGCCCGTTATGAAATAACCGGCGAAAGCCTTCAGTTATTCGATGCCAATAATCAATTGCTGGCGGCTTTCCATTCCGAATATCTTTGATACAACATGGTTTGATGCAGGAAACGTAGGTTTGAAAAGCGAAGCATGCGAGATGGCGAATGTCTGATCATTCCGTCAAACCCTATGACAAACCCGCAGGTGGTTGGGATTCTTTAAAACGATCCTGGCAAGCATTGAGAGACGAAGGCATTGTCACGCGTGGCGCGAAGGCTTTATTGCGTACCAACCAGAACGATGGCTTCGATTGCCCGGGCTGTGCGTGGCCTGATCGCAATCCCAATTCAACGTTCGAGTTTTGCGAAAACGGCGTAAAGGCAGTGGCTGCCGAGGCCACGTCCAGACGCGTGACAGGTGAATTTTTTGCGGCTCACAGCGTCAGTGAGTTGCTCGGGCGCGACGACTTGTGGCTGGAAGCGCAAGGTCGCCTGACCGAGCCGATGCGCTATGACGCCAGCACCGATCACTACTTGCCGGTATCTTGGAATGAAGCCTTTGTGCTGATTGCCGGGCAACTGAATGCACTCGCGCATCCCGATCAGGCACTCTTCTATACCTCCGGGCGTACTTCGAACGAAGCGGCATTTCTCTATCAGCTTTTCGTGCGCGAATTTGGCACCAATAATTTGCCCGACTGCTCGAATCTTTGCCACGAGGCCTCTGGTGTTGCCTTGATTGAACAAATCGGCAGCGGGAAGGGATCGGTCTTGCTGGAAGATTTCGAACAGGCAGAAGCGATTTTCATTTTTGGGCAAAATCCCGGCACCAATCATCCGCGCATGCTGGGTGAATTGCGAAGCGCGGCAAAGCGCGGTTGCCGTATCGTGGTGTTTAATCCCTTGCGTGAACGCGGTCTGGAACGATTCGCCAATCCGCAAAGCCCCAAGGACATGCTGACCGGCTCAAGCACGCCGATTGCATCGAATTATTACCAGCTGAAAATCGGTGGCGATCTGGCAGCGGTCAAGGGCCTGATAAAAGCCATGCTCGAGAACGGCGATATCGATCGTGTTTTTATCGATCAATACACGCAGGATTTCGATGCCTTGATCGCCGATATTCGGGCCGAAACCTGGGAGCGCATTGTCGAAGTGTCGGGCTTGAGCTGCAGCCAGATCAAAGAAGCTGCCGAGATCTATAACGCAAGCCGGGCCAGCATTTTTTGCTGGGGCATGGGCATCACCCAGCATCAACGCAGCGTTGCCACGATTCAAATGCTGATGAATTGCCTGTTGTTGAAAGGCAATATCGGCAAGCCTGGCGCGGGGCCATGTCCTGTACGCGGACACTCCAATGTGCAGGGGGATCGCACAATGGGTATTTACGAAAAACCAGGCGAGGATTTTTTACAACGGCTCGGTACCGAGTTTGATTTTCAGCCACCGCGTGCCTACGGTTTCGATGTGGTCGCGAGTATCGAAGCAATGCAGTCTGGCAAGGCGAAAATCTTCTTTGCGATGGGCGGCAATTTTGCCGCAGCGACACCCGATACCCATCGAACGGCTGAGGCTTTGCGGGCCTGCGAATTGACTGTGCATGTGTCTACCAAGCTCAATCGCTCGCATCTGGTGCACGGAAAGCAGGCGCTGGTTCTTCCCTGTCTTGGACGTAGTGAAGTAGACGCGCAGGCAGGTGGCAATCAGGCCGTCAGCGTGGAAGATTCGATGAGCATGGTGCATTTGTCGTCCGGCATGAAACCACCGGCATCGGAGCATCTGCTTTCGGAGCCTGCCATCGTCGCGCGTTTGGCATCGGTAACCTTGCGCCATAGCAAAACGCCCTGGCTAAGCCTGATCGAACATTACGATCGCATCCGTGATCGAATTGCCGCCGTGATTCCCGGGTTCGAAAATTTCAATGCCAGAGTACGCGTACCCGGCGGCTTTCATTTGCATCATCCCTGTCGTGATCGGGTGTTTCCAAATTCTGCTGGTCGCGCGATGTTTTACCCGCATGCCATCGGCAATGTGGCGGTGAAAGCCTCGAACGATATTTACGATCTCATGACGGTCAGGTCGCACGATCAATACAACACCACCATTTACGGGCTGGATGACCGCTATCGCGGCGTGCATGGCTATCGTCGCGTATGTTTTATCAGCAAGACTGATCTTGAAAAACGGGGCTGGCAGGCCGGCATGCTGGTGGATATCACCTCGGTTTGGCATGACGGCGAACGCAGCGTACAGGGCTTCATTTTGGTCGAATACGACATCCCCGAAGGCTGCCTGGCCAGTTATTTTCCGGAAACCAATCCGCTGGTGCCGCTCGATAGCGTTGCCGACCGTGCCGGCACGCCAACGTCGAAATCCATCCCGGTACGCCTGTCCTTGAGTGCAGCCGACACGGTTGCCTCATGAGGAATACCGGCAAGCCGCAGGCCCTGCAGATGCGCAAAGCGATTCGTATCGACGTCGGCCAGCGTACCGACTTCGATGATCGGGTGGTCGAGGAAATGCCGATTGCCATGCTGTACAACGGCGTCTCGCATGCGGTGATGATGGCAACGCCGACCGACCTGGAAGATTTCGCGCTCGGCTTTTCATTGAGCGAAGGCATCGTGGAAAATCCCGCACAGTTTTCGTTTATCGAAGCGGTCAAAAGCGACTTGGGTTTGAGTCTGGAAATGGCCATTCCTCAGTCGCGCTTCGATTTGCTTGCCGAACGTCGGCGCCATATCGGTGCCGCCAGCGCCTGTGGACTATGTGGTATCGAATCGTTGCAGGCGGCCATGCGGCCTGCACCAAGGGTGACGTCAGACCAAACATTCGGTGTGAAAGCAATCAGTGTCGGCATCCAGGCTTTAAGTGAACGACAGCCACTTAATCAGCAAAGCGGCGGCGTGCATGCGGCGGGCTACGTTCATGCGAACGGCATCCTGGTGCGCGAAGATGTCGGGCGCCATAACGCACTCGATAAATTGATCGGTGCATTGGCAACGCAACATCCGGTCGACGGGTTTCTGGTGTTAAGTTCGCGTGCATCGTATGAATTGGTGCACAAGGCCGCGATGGCGAATATCGCCGTTGTCGTCGCCATCTCGGCGCCGACCTCCATCGCAATTCAACTGGCGGATAGCTGCGGCATTACGCTGGTATGTTTCGCCCGTGGCGAACAAATGAATATTTATACGCATGCCGAACGATTGATCTAAGCGTTTCTTATTTTGCGGGTTTCGGGCTCATCCACATGCGAATTTCGGCATGGAATACCTTGTCGCCGGATTCGTCGAGAACATCCACGTTCACCGGCAAGTCGTAGCCGGTATCGCGTGTTTCCATCGGGATCATCGGCGTGGCGATGCCGCGCATCGTGCCGCTGGCTTTTTTCAGGTACGACACCGTCATGCCTTTTGGAATCCAGCGCATGCCTTTGGGCAAACCCGCGTCGGTCATCACGCCTGCACACAACTCGGCGAGGTTACACAGCGCAATCGCATGCACGGTGCCGATGTGGTTATGCACGGCGCGGCGGTCCTTGATGATCGCTTCGCAACGGCCGTTTTCCAGCAGAGTGAATTTGGGCGAGATGCTGCCGAAATAGGGCGCCTTGAAACAGACAGCCTTGGTGAACATCCAGTGGCCGAGTGGATACTTCGTGAATTTCTTGTACAGGCGGAGTAATGAGGTGGTGTAGGTTTTATCGTTCATTGCCGGATATCCGAATAGTGTTCAAAGAAATATCCCGGCCGAAGCCGGGACATTGATCAACATGATGTGGCATTACGCCGCGCGATAATTTTCCTGCGGCTTGTCCAGATCGCGCATGCCGGCCGAAACGAGTTCTGACGGATCGAAATCGTCGACCGAAATCGCATCCCAGGTCAGCTCGCGCAATTCTTCAAGCTGCAGTTTTTCTTCCGCGGTAATCCAGCCTTCGCGAACGCCTTCTTCCAGTTGTTGCGGGAATTCCAGCGCTTCGATATCGCTGTTCTTCAGGGCCTTCAGGAATTTGCGTTCCACCGGTTCGGCAAGAATCACTTTTGCCAGCGCGGCATTGATGCGACCGGCCGGATTGTTTTCGCAAGGCGTCAGGAAGATACCGTCGGCGAGGCGGTCACGGGCATCGCATGGCGACATCAGCAAGGCGGCTGCACGGCGGCCAAGACGATCGGATGGCTCCTGTGCACGACGTCCCCACGGGAAGACCAGCATCCACATCAGCCAGGCGGCCGGGCGGATCGGGAAGTTGCGCAAAGCACCCGACAAGGCGCGTTCAATCTTGAAAGCGGAGTCATGGAAGGCATAGGCGAGCAAGGCTTGTTCGGTCGCAGGGCGGCCTTCGTCTTCGTAGCGTTTCAACATGGCGCTGGTGATATACAAATGGCTCAATACGTCGCCAAGACGGCCGGAGAGTTTTTCCTTGAACTTGAGCTTGCCGCCGAGCAAGAGCATCGAGGTATCGGCAATCAAGGCCAGATTCGCGGAATAGCGGTTGAGCTTGCGGTAGTAGCGTTTGGTGTAAGCATCGCCGGGTGCCGAGCCGATTTTCGATGCGGTCAAGCCAAACCACCAGCTGCGCACGGCATTGGAGATCGCGAAACCGATATGGCCGAAAAGATTTTTATCGAATTCGGGAACGCGTTTGCTTTCGTCCGGATGTTGCGCGGCCTGCATTTCTTTCAGTACCCACGGATGGCAGCGAATCGCGCCCTGACCAAAGATCATCAGGCTGCGTGTCATGATGTTGGCGCCTTCCACGGTGATCGAAATCGGCGCGGCTTGCCAGCCGCGGCCCAGATAGTTTTTCGGACCGAGAATCACGCCTTTGCCGGCATTTACGTCCATGGCATCGCCGGCGAGTTGGCGTGCCATTTCGGTGCAGTGGTACTTCGCGATTGCCGAAGGCACGGCCGGTTTTTCGCCGCGATCAACCGCGGCAGCGGTGGCTTGCGAAAGTGCACTGCAGGCATAAGCATTGCCGGCGATACGGGCGAGGGCCTCTTCAACACCTTCGAAACGACCGATCGACAGACCGAACTGTTTGCGAATGCGGGAATACGCGCCGGTAACCACGGCGCCGAGTTTCGACGCACCGGTTGAAGTTGATGGCAGGGTAATCGCGCGACCGACCGACAGGCATTCCACCAGCATGCGCCAGCCATGGCCGACGTAGTCTTCGCCACCGATCAATTGCGACAGCGGCAGGAATACATCCTTGCCGTAGATCGGGCCATTCTGGAACGAACAGTTCAGCGGGAAATGGCGGCGACCGATGTCCATGCCGGGCGTGTTGCGTGGAATCAGCGCGAGCGTGATGCCGCGATCTTTGTCATCGCTCAACAAGCCGTTCGGGTCATACAAGCGGAAAGCCAGACCGATGATCGATGCCACCGGTGCGAGCGTGATGTAACGTTTTTCGAAATTCAATTTCACGCCGAGCACGCGGGCACCATTCCAGTCGCCTTCGCAGACGATGCCGTAATCGGGGATCGACGTCGCATCGGAACCGGCGGTTGGGCCGGTCAGGCCGAAGCAGGGAATTTCACGGCCATCGGCCAGACGAGGCAGGTAATAATCTTTCTGTTCCTTGGTGCCGTAATGCACGAGCAATTCGCCCGGGCCGAGCGAGTTCGGCACGCCGACGGTGGAGCTCAGCGTTGCCGAGACCGAGGCCAGTTTCATGATGACGCGCGAGTGGGCAAAAGCGGAAAAGCCAAGACCACCGAATTCTTTCGGAATGATCATGCCGAAGAATTTGTTTTTCTTCAGGAATTCCCAGATTTCCGGTGACAGGTCGTTGCGCACATGCGTGGTTTCCCAGTCATTGCACATCATGCAAACCTGTTCGACCGGGCCATCAATGAAGGCTTGTTCTTCAGCGGTCAAAACGGGCTTTGGCTGCTTCAGCAAAATGTCCCACTTCGGATTGCCGGAAAACAGTTCGCCCTCGAAACCGACGGTGCCGGCTTCCAGTGCCACTTTTTCGGTATCCGACAGCGGTGGTAGGATTTTGGTGTAGAAGCCAAGCAGTGGCTTGGTAATGAATTGCTGGCGGAAAGGTGTCAGCAGCAATGGCAGCGTGAAGAGTGCCAGCAAGACGCCGCAAATAACCGTGGCGATGAAGTTGCCGCCGAAAATGCCGACGGCCACCAGTGCGGTAGCGGCAATGGCGGTAAAGATGGCCAGTGAAAAGCGGTGATAAGCCGCAACACCGACGATCAATAACAGGACTAAAAAGGGAAGGGCGATGCTCATGCTGAAACTCCAGTTACCGCGTGTGGCTGTTGGGATAGTGTGCGCTTGAAATTGAGTAATGTATCGTTGAAAGCATCATTGTCGTCGCCTGCCACCATGTGGGTGGCGTCCGGTAAATGATGATGTAATGCGTGTGGAACGAGTTCCAGAAAGTCCGCAACGGTATGTTCCGACACGATATCGCTTTTTCCCCCGCTGATCAGCAGGGTGGGGATCGTGATTTGGCGTGCGGCCTCGCGGATATCGTCCTGCAGATGTTCGCTGTGCTCGACGAACTCGCCCAGCATCCGACGATCCCAGTGCCACATCAGCCGGCCGTCCTGTTCGCGCAGTAAAAATTGCAATTGTTTGCTGCTTTTGCGTTCTCGACGATGCGGTAAATAGCTCGCGATGACATCGGCGGCATGTTCGTAGGAATCAAAGCCAAACGGAAACGCATTCATGAAAGCCATGATGCGAGCAACGCCGGCAATTTCCCAGCGCGGTGTCACATCGACCAGTACCAATGCCGAAAAAGCATCATGGCGAGCCTGCGCCATCATGCCGGTCAGGCCGCCCATCGAGGCGCCGACAAGCAGCGGCTTGTTCTTGAATTGTTTGGATAGCAGATATACGTCATCGGCGAATTGCCCGGCCTGATAATGCTGGGACTCCGGATTGCGGCCTGACTCGCCGTGGCCGCGCATATCCCAGGCAATCGACCCGATGCCTTCGCGGGCCAGCGCCAATTGTGCTCCTGCCCAGCTTTGTCGTGTTTGTCCGAACCCGTGGGCGAACAGTACGCTGGCAGCTTCCTCTGCAAGAATTTCTTCTCCCGCCAGTTCAACGGCATCGCTGCCCGCCCAATAATGGCGGCGACTTTTAAAGCTAATTTCAGGGCGAGGGCAGGCTTCCATACGGGCTAGTATGTTTTATTCAATTTGACCTTGTCAATACCTGAGCGTATGGTTCATGAAAATCAAGGCTTCGTTCACGCGCTCCGTACCGTTAAACTATGCACCGTATGGTCACTCAAACAGAAAAAACAGAAAAAATGGACAAGCCCACACGACTCAGTGCAGAAGACTGGGCCCTGGCCGCTTTGGATGTGATTGCCGAAAGTGGCCTGGCAGCGGTTGCTGTCGAACCTCTGGCAAAACGTCTGGGCGTGACCAAGGGAAGTTTTTATTGGCATTTCCCTTCACGCGACGCGCTATTGGTGGCAGCACTCGAGCGCTGGGAAGTGATGGAACAGGAAATGGTGTTTGGAAAAGTGGAAGCGATTTCAGATCCGCGCGCACGACTTCGTGATTTGTTTCTTCTGGTTGCCCATGAACTCAAGCCGCATAAAATTTACAGCGAACTTTTGAAGGCTCTCGATCACCCGATCGTCCAGCCGGTATTGAGTCGGGTATCGCAGCGTCGCCAGGATTATCTGACAGCCAGTTTTCGTCAGGCAGGCATGCCGCGAGTCGAGGCGCAGCATCGCGCACGTCTCACCTATGCGGCGTATGTTGGCTTTCTGCAGTTATCGCTTCAGTTGGCGCAGCCACGCTTGCATCATGATGAATTTGAAGCCTATGTCGGTCATGTAATGACCACGTTGATTCCCTGAGCTTAAAAAATCGTCAGCAGCGCCAAGCTTAGTAAGGAATAAACGGCAATCACCGCCCAAAAATAGTGGGGAGATGCCGCTCGGGAAATCGTTTTCCCCCAGACGCCGGACTTGGCAAAGACCCGGCCTTGGCAGATGGCGTATAGCGTATAGATGGCGAGAAGTACGCCGAGTCCCTTAAACATGTAACGATCTCTTGCTTTGGAAGATGGGCTCAATTCGAGGGTTTTCCCCACATCAGGCTGGACCGAATTCGTTGGTTTCACGGCCATCGCGCCATTCCCATTGCTGCTCGATTGCATCGAGTTGATCGAGATAGCGAAAAATCGATCGTACCGTGACTACTTTATATTCGCCTGATAAACGCGCGCCGACGGAGTGATCGGTAAAAACAGTGTTGGCCGAAAACAGGCCGCCCAGAATGCGTTGCGAATAATCGATATGGATGACATCCGGAATAAAGCCCTGGGCTTTTTGCAGTGACTGGGCATTTTCGCGCCTGGGTGGGTTCAATGCCGGCAATTGTGCTGCCGACAGCATGTCCAACACCCATGCCGTCGAGTTTTGATACTGCCTGGAATCGTATCGGGCAATCACGTTGTAGTCGGGATCAAATACCGAAGTGGCGGCCTGGGTAGTCAGTAGTTTCGAAAGGCGTTCGGCCAATGCCGGTTTCAGCCAGACGATTCGGGCGTCCTGACTTTTCAGGTCGTCCAGAAAAAAGTTCACCAGACCCTGTGCATAAATATTGGATCGTGACGAGCCGCATTCATTCAATAGATGCACTACCGTCCAACGACCGTCTGGATGATCGCGAACGATAAATCCCGCATGTGAATAGTGAAGACCGTATTTTTTCAAATCGGTCCCGTGGCGTGCCAGCAATGCGACCTGTGCATTGTTTTTTTCCAGAGCCTTCAGAATGCGCTGCGCCGATGCCGAGGCTGTCGCTAGTGCCTGCGGGTTTGCGGTTTTTTCCGAGCACTGCGTTCCGGCCAGTGAAGGTTGGCAAATAAAGAGAGCCAGCAACAGACATAGGCGTTTCATCTCAAAGTCTCCGGTGATGGATGTG
>Ga0066402_1000026_pt1 | contig 15133 bp, 11 predicted proteins | sample LakWasMeta2_LOW4_2_FD_59489 | JGI IMG/M metagenome (GOLD analysis project Ga0066402, IMG submission 59489) | Freshwater sediment methanotrophic microbial communities from Lake Washington under simulated oxygen tension - Sediment Metagenome 2_LOW4 | ecosystem: Environmental > Aquatic > Freshwater... | reverse complement strand
GCTTCGACGCATTTCATCTTCAAGATTGACCGGAATAATTTCTTTTGCGAGATCTGACATGGGGTTTCCGTGTTGACTAAATACGAGCGATATTTCCGGGCTAAAAAAGACCGGGAAATCGCTGATTAAAACGACAGGAAATTATAACCGATTACGCAATTTTTAGCTTGGCCCCGAACCCGAAAAAACGCTTTAATCAGAGGGCTCTCAAGCGCTTGACTTTGCCGAAAAAACCTCGGTCATTTTCTGCAAATCCGGGCGTTCAATCAGCCCCTTTTCGGTCACGATGGCGTCGATTAATTCGGCCGGCGTAACATCGAACACCGGATTGAAGGCTTGTACGCCTTCGGCCACCGTGCGCTTGCCATTGCTTGACAGCAATTCGGCCGGATCACGCTCTTCGATGTGAATCAGGCCACCATGTGCGGTCTGCATGTCGACCGTTGAGCTCGGGGCTACCACCATCACTTTGACGCCATGGTATTTTGCCGCGATGGCATGATGATAGGTCCCGATTTTGTTGGCGGTGTCGCCATTGGCACAGATGCGGTCGGCACCCACAATCAGCCACTGCACGGCTCCGGTTTTCATCAGATGTGCCCCCGCTCCGTCTGCAATCAAGGTCGCCGGAATTCCGTCCTGCAAAAGTTCCCAGACGGTCAAACGCGCACCTTGCAGCCAGGGCCGTGTTTCACTGGCAAATACCCTGCTTATCTTGCCCATCGCGACGCCCGCGCGGATGACTCCCAGCGCGGTACCAAAACCGGCCGTTGCCAGCGAACCAGTATTGCAGTGCGTTAACACTCCCGACCCGGACGCTATCAAACCGGCTCCCAGAACACCCATATGCCTGTTGGCGGCCAGATCTTCGGTTTCAATGGCGTGTGCCTCGCGCTCAAGCACCTGGAGCCAATCGCTTCCCGCCGTCGCCAGGACACGACGCATCCGGGCGATAGCCCACATCAGATTCACGGCAGTGGGCCTCGAGGCATTCAATTGGTCGAGATCGGATTCAAGTTTCTGTATTGCTTCTGCGCCATCGACAGCTGAAATTTTTTGGCCCGCAAGAACGACGCCCCATGCAGCAGAGATTCCAATCGCAGGCGCGCCACGCACGACCAAATCTCGAATCGCCTGGCAAACGGCCTTGCTGTCCGGGCAATCAAGATAGTCGACCTCGAAAGGCAAATAGCGTTGATCCAGCAAACTCAGTCGATTGCCTAACCAGCGAATCGGACGAATACGGTCGTAACGGTCAAAATCCATGGGCATTCCTTTGAGACGTGTCCAAGTTTACTAGCTCGGGTTATGCTTCGCGAATGAGCTCATCCAGAAACGTAAAAAAACTCGCTGCCGATGTGCCCGATACCGGCATCGAAACCCTGCTACACACATCTTGTGTCAAAGCCGGGGCCGCCGCTGCATTGCAGGTCTCCGTTGAACGCCTACCATTGCTGAAACCTTTCTTGCCGGCAACGATTACCAACGCAGCGCGCGGTGATGCGCCCGAGCGCATTCAACGTCTGCTGGTGAAAGAAATCTATTCCCGCTATCGACTCAAGCCGGCCGGGTGGGAAATCGAAGGCATTCTGGCTGTCGCCCAAACACAAAGCGTGCTGACGCCACTGGCGAGCCAGGAAGGTTTGTATGCCGTCTTGAAAGTCTGGCTGCCTAAGCCACTCGTGATTCCACTGATGCGCTACACGCCACTGGAACCCCTGGTCACCGCCTGTTCGAAAGCGGTTGCCGCCACCTGGGCAGCCGGCCGTTATGCCGATTCTGTTTGTCGCTTGCGCAAAGCTGGCGCGGATTGGTTACCCGCACCTCTGGCAGACGCATTGCAGATGGCACCCAGCACCTTGAAAAACTGGAGTGCCGAAGCACTGGCACTTGCCTTGCCGCCATTCAAAATTGCCACCAACTGGGGAAGGCGTGCTGCAACGGCCGCAATGAACGCCGGTACCAAACAGATATCCGATTCACTCAAGACCGACAAACCGAAAGTCGTTAAAAAAACGGCTGTTAAAAAAGCCGGCAAAAAAACGACGGTACGAAAGAAAACAGTCAAAGCCGACTAAGCCCGGAAGTTTCCGTTTCACTCGCGCAGCCTATCCGGCATTGCAACTACAGTGGCTTGCGTATCTGCAGCATCCACAAAGCACAGGCACCACCCAGCGCAGCCATCACGTGCTTGATGGCATGGCCGCCCATCGCGTTTTGCAAAAGCGAAAATACCTGCACATCGAATACTTCAAACAGCTTTGCCAGCGCATACATCACCAAGGCCGCAACCAGAAGATAGCTATGGCTGTACCGCTTGGGATAAAGCAGAAGCATGACGGGAATCACCAGCATTGGCATGAATTGCACCCAGAGATAGAGGCGCAGGTCATCATATCGATGCCAAATCAGGACACTGGCCAAGCCCAGCAGTAGCATCGGCAATAGCAGGTAGCGCGTTGACTTCGGGGCCAGCAATTCACCCAGCAGGGCGGTAAATAAGCCCATAAACCCCAAGACCATGGGCAAGCGATCCCAGAAAAGACCCTGATTATCCGGATCGAGATGATAATAGAGCGAACCCGGACCCACCAAGGCAATGCCCGCAAAGAACACAAGCCATGCACCGCGTGTTTCGAAAACTGGTTGCCTTGCACAAAAAAATGCGCCGGCAAGTCCTACCAGCATGAACGGTATGTTCGACATCACGTTATAAAAATTCGCGATATCAAACAGACTTCGGTTATCGGCAAATCGATGATAGGCGAGATCCTGATGCATCGGCATCTGCTGCATCAGCAGTATCAGCGAGCCAAGCGCGAGGAAGACAATAATGGCGTGCTTGCCGAAATTCGATCGCGTTGGCATGGATTCAACCATAGCTGCAGCATACTTGGAGCCAGGCCATCACCAAAACAAAGACCGACTTTCATTTTCAAGTATCGAAAAGCAAGCTGGCAGGGTCAATAATCGTCTACGTGGCATCGGGCTGGATAAATGTAAATGTGACGCCCTAGATTGTCTTAATCGCCACTTCGTTCTATGGTTGCCGGATGACGGAAAACAAAGCCAACCCCAGCACTCTGCGCCCACTCTTCTGGTTCGCTGCAGGCACCTTGATGTTTTGCTTGCTGTTGTTGGTGACCGCGAGTCTTCCTCGGATATGGCACTTATCACTTGTCGGCCTAGCCTTCGGACTGATCATCTTACTGCTATGGCTTTTTTCGAAATTTTCCAGCGCCCAGCGTGACCATGACGCTCAACTTATAACGGCCAAAATCGCCATAGAGAAACTCAATCTGGAACGCGAGGCGATGGCACGCGAATTAAGCCAGCTCGGTCGCTACGGCAACTTGTTGCACGGCTGCACGGATTTGGCGGAAATCCTGCAGGTTAGCCAGCAACTGCTGGCACAGCTTTTACCCGGCAGCGCCGGCACCATCTATCCCTTGATCGATGGCGAAGGCCTGGCGGAAGCAACCCATTTATGGGGAATCCATATCGGAAATACCAGAATGCAAGCCCACCATCGCGATTGCTGGGCGATGCAACGCAAGCGCATTCATCTTAGTCATAGCGACGCCCCTGGCAGTGCTTGCGCCCATATCGAATTGCCCGACGGGATGGACGTATTGAGTTCCGCCTGTATTCCGTTGACGGCGCAAGGCGAATCGCTCGGATGGCTTTATCTCAGCACTTCCGGACACGGCTCTTTCCCGAAATTATCGGTGGCCATTGCCGCAGCCGAGCAATTGGCACTTGCCTTGGCGAACCTGAAATTGCGACAGCACCTGCGTGATCTTTCCGTACGAGATCCATTGACGGGCCTGTTCAACAGGCGCTATCTGACCGAATCGCTGGGTCGTGAAATGACGCGCTGCAAGCGCCGCAAGCTACCGTTATCGGTCATGCTTCTTGACCTTGATCACTTCAAGCTATTCAACGATACTCTGGGACATCCGGCAGGCGACACGCTATTGGTAGCTTTCGCGGATCTTTTGCAAAAAAGCGTCCGCAACGAAGATATTGCCTGCCGACTCGGTGGCGAAGAATTTATCCTGATCATGCCGGAAATGGATCAGGACATCGCGATTCGTCGCGCCAACGAATTACTGGACGCCACACGCAAACTCGAAGTCATCCACGACGGACAACTCTTGCCGCAAATTACGACATCGATAGGCATTGCCGTGTTTCCGGATCACAGTACTGAAGCGGATCAACTTATCGGTAGCTCGGACAATGCACTCTACGCAGCAAAAAATGCCGGCCGTGACCGCTATGCCATTGCCGAGAAAACGGCAACGGCATAAATCAGGCTCGATCGAAAGGAAACGCCACCACATCTTGTATGCGATCGGTGCCGAGAATCGCCATCATTAAACGATCGACACCGAGTGCAACACCGGCGCAATTGGGCATCTTAGGCAGCGCCGCAAGCAAACGCTCGTCGACGGGCGCCTGAAGCTGGGCCCGTTTCTGGCGTTTGGCAAGATCAAGTCCGAAGCGTTCGCGCTGTTCTTTCGCGTCGGTCAACTCATGGTATCCGTTCGCCACTTCGGAAGGCCCGACATACACTTCGAAGCGTTCTGCAACAGCAACATCATCGGGACGCAATTTCGCCAAGGCGCATTGGCTGGCCGGATAGTCGTACACCATCAAGATGCGATTTGACGGGATGCTCGGTTGGATCAGATGCGTCATCAATAAATCCAGCCAGTCATCCCGCGTCAGGCCGGTGGGGTCGATGCCATACACGGCAAGCGGCCCACGCAACTCGCCTTCGTTGGCGGTCAGCGGATCGAAGCCGAATTTTTCCTGGTACAACTGCCGAAAACTGATGTCCCGCACGGTCGCTTTCTTGCCGACCATGTGCATGGCGGCACGAACCAACTCGGCGGTTTCATCCATTAACTGATTGTGATTCCAGCCTACCCGATACCATTCAAGCATGGTGAATTCCGGATTGTGCCGTTTACCGGCTTCGCCGTTACGGAACACGCGGCCCAGTTCGTAGCAATCTCCAACCCCTGCGGCCACCATGCGTTTCAGGGCGAATTCGGGTGACGTCCGCATCCAGCGCAAGCCCGACCCGGCCGACTTGTGTCCATTGAATTGCACCTGGAAACTTTCGATGTTCGAATCGGAATTGCCGGCTTGCGAAAGAATCGGCGTCTCTACTTCGAGCACGTTCCGCTCGGCAAAGAACTGCCGGATCATCGCCAATAACTGGGCACGAATTTTCAGATTCTTCAAATTGGCAGTGGGTTTCCAGTCTTTCATGACAACGTTCTCCTGTTGTGATCGGCTTGTCGAAACGAGGTTTAAGCCTGCTTTGACAGAAAATCGATCAATTGGTTTTCATCCCACACTTCGATGCCCAATTCCTTTGCCTTTTCGAGCTTCGAACCGGCCGCTTCGCCTGCAATGACTATACTCGTTTTCTTCGAAACGCTTCCTGCCACCTTGGCACCGAGGGCTTCCAGTTTATCGCCAGCCTCGTCTCGCGACATGCTGCTCAAGCCGCCGGTCAGGACCACGGTCATGCCCGCCAAAGGGCCTTCTGCGCTACGTTGCGGTGCACCTTCGGGCCAGAAAACCCCCGCGTCCCGCAAGCTCGCGATGACTTCGCGGTTATGGTGCTCATGGAAAAAAGTCACGATACGTCTGGCAACAATCGGACCTACGTCAGGAACCTGCATCAGCGACTCTGCATCCGCTTGCATGATGGGATCGAGTGCGCCGAAAAATTTTGCCAGCGTTTTGGCCGTGGACTCTCCGACTTCGCGAATACCCAATGCATACAATAAACGCTCGAGTGTCGTTTTTTTGCTTTTCCCGATCGCTTCCAGAATGTTTTCAGCCCACTTGGTCGCCACCTTGCCCTGTTTGACCGTCTCGGGCGTATTACCGTCGCGCTCGTCACTGCGACGTTTCATTTCAAGCAAATCCTCCAGGGTCAGCGAATAAAGATCGGCAACCGAATTGAGATAAGCAAAGTCCACCAGGGCTTCGATGATGCGATCACCCAAACCGTCGATATCCATCGCCCGACGCGAAGCGAAATGAATCACGGCCTGTGTCCTCTGTGCCTGGCAATACAAGCCACCGGTACAACGCAGGACCGCCTCGCCTTCCTCGCGTATGGTATCGGATCCACAGACGGGGCAGTGCGTTGGCAATCTGTAGGCTGGGCTAAGCGGCTCACCGTTTGACTGCATCGGCCGTTTCTCGACCAGCACGCTCACCACTTCGGGAATCACGTCGCCGGCACGACGAACAATCACGGTATCGCCGACGCGCACATCAAGACGTGCTATTTGATCGGCATTGTGCAAAGTTGCGTTCGTAACTACGACGCCAGCAACATTGACTGCCTTCAAACGTGCGACCGGGGTGATGGCGCCAGTCCGGCCGACCTGGACATCGATCGCTTCAACCGTCGTGAGTTGTTCCTGGGCCGGAAATTTATGGGCGATTGCCCAGCGCGGCGCTCTGGAAACAAAGCCCATTGCATTTTGCTGATCATGCCGGTCGAGTTTGTAAACGACGCCGTCAATGTCATAGGGAAGACTATCGCGTAGACCGCCAATTTTATTGAAATATGCCAACAAGCCACCGACGCCTTTTGCTACATCGACTTCCGGACTTACGGGCAGACCGAAGGCCTTCAGGCCTTTCAGCATGTCGGAATGGGTTTCCGGCAAAGACCAGCCAAGTACTTTGCCCAAACCGTAGGCGTAAAAACTCAATGGCCTTGAGGCCGTAATCCTGGAATCGAGTTGCCGCAGAGAGCCGGCAGCACCGTTACGCGGATTTGCCAATGTTTTTTCGCCACGCTCGCGTGCACGCTCGTTGAAAGCTTCGAACTCTGCGCGGGGCATGAACACCTCACCGCGCACTTCAAGCACTTCGGGTGCAGTACCGCGCAAACGCAAGGGTATCGCCTTGATGGTTCTGAGATTGGTGGTGACGTCTTCACCCGTGGCACCGTCGCCCCGGGTCGCACCTTGCACAAAGATGCCATTTTCGTAACGAAGACTGATCGCCAGCCCATCGAGTTTCGGCTCTACCGAGAAAGCGGGTGCCTCAATATTCAGCGTATCGCAGATGCGTTTTACGAAATCGGATATTTCCTCGTCACTGAAAGCGTTTCCCAATGAAAGCATCGGCACTTCATGCTGCACCTGGGAGAATTCACGCAACGCCGCAGCACCCACTCGCAGCGTCGGTGAATCCGCGCTCACCAGATCGGGATACTGCTTTTCGAGGGCTTCGAGCTCGCGAACGAGGATGTCGTATTCGACATCGGGAATTTGCGGCTCATCGAGCACGTGATACCGGTAATTCGCGTCTTCAATCTGCTTTCTTAATTGAAGTATTCGCTCGGATGCTTGCATAGCTCGTTTAACGGCCCGGCTTGATATTCAGTTTTTCTCTTTGACGATCATATGTCCGGAGTTCTTCGCGGATATGCGAAATGCGTTGGCGGCCAAGGGCATTTCGCTGATCATCCAGAACCACGGCATCGAGTAATTCCGCCATGCGCTGCGCGGTTGGCAGCATGGCATCCCAGGCATCCAATGCACTGACCGGGCCAGGCAAGGTGATGAAAAAATGGATGCCGGGTGTTTTTAGTTCCTTGATGGTACGCAGATCGAAAATACCCGGCTGCACCAGATTGGCGACACTGAAAATCGGACCTTGCTCGTGATTTTTATCAACCATGCGATGAAAAATATTCCGGTGTCCATAAATCAAACCGGCTTTTTCCGCAGCAACCACCAAATCCGGTCCTTGCAGGGTTTGTCCGGCACGTGCAGCCAGCAGAAGACTGACAACCTTGTCAAAATCCTTATGCGGTCTCGATCCCACTTCCAGATAGCCGGCCTTGTCTTTCTCCGCTTCGGGGCCATCGGATTCGGAATCCGTCGACTCGCCGTTTTCATCGGCCTCGAGCAGATCTTTAAGCGTAGGCTCCATGCGTTTCGAAACGCCGTCATCCTGCAGGCTGGTACGAACGCCCTGCTCCGGTTTTTTCCGGCTACTGAATAAAATGACCGCTACCAGAATGACAAAAGCAACGGCAATGCCGATGCGCAGCAAGTTGGTATCGCTTAATCCTTCCATTCAAATCTCCTTAGGCTGCGCCAACCAAACGCGATGCTTCATCCAGATCCACCGAGACCAGACGGCTGACGCCGGGCTCACGCATTGTCACGCCGCTTAGCTGGCTGGCAGCTTCCATCGTTGCCTTGTTGTGAGTAACAAACAGGAACTGCACTTTTTCGCTCATCTCGCGCACCATGGCCGAGAAACGGCCGACGTTGGCTTCGTCGAGTGGCGCATCGACTTCGTCCAGCAAACAGAACGGGGCTGGATTCAGACGGAAAATCGCGAATACCAATGCCACGGCTGTCAATGCTTTTTCACCACCGGAAAGCAGGGAAATATTCGATACCCGTTTGCCGGGTGGGCGCGCCATGATCGACACACCGGTATCGAGTAAATCTTCGCCGGTCAGTTCGAGGTAGGCATGGCCACCGCCGAACAGGCGTGGATAAAGTTCCTGCACGCCCTGATTGACGCGATCGAAGGTTTCCTTGAAGCGGCCACGGGTTTCGCGATCGATTTTCTTGATCGCATCTTCCAGTGTCGTCAACGCGCTGACCAGATCCTGATTTTGGCTATCGAGATAGGTTTTGCGGGTACTTTGTTCCTGATACTCGGAAATGGCGGCCAGATTTACCGGTTCCAGTCGACGCATCTTGTTGTCGATGTCGACCAGATTCTTTTGGAGTGCTTCCAGATCGAGATTTTCGGTCAATGTTTGCAGAACGGCGTCGAGCTCCAGTCCGGCGGCAACAATCGCTTCCGACAACTGCTCGGATTTCAACACGAAAGCCTGTTCGGCCAGACGGCGTTTGTTGATGGCTTCACGTTGCGCCAATGCCAGTTGGTCCGACTGCTGGCGGGTCTGCTCATATTTGCGCATTTCGTTTTCGATGCCATCCAGCGCCGAGCGCGCAGCGGCGAGATCCCTCTCGACGATGACGCGTTGATCAAGAACGGCCTGGCGTTCGGCTTGCAGCTTCAGTACCGGTGCATCGCCTTCAGCCAATTGCGCGGTCAATTCAGACAAACGGATTTCCAGCTGAGCGCGCTGACTTCCCATGCGTGACAGGGATTGCGTCAGTGAATTCACCTTGGTGCGTTGTGATTCAAGACTCAATGCCAGCTGATGCGCCAATTCACGTGATTCGCGTGCAACGTTACGTGCATCGTCGCGAGCCTGCGTGAGATCTTTGCGCTCGGTATCCAGACGCAGGCGTTCCGACTCAAGATCGCCCATCGAGCTCACGGCTTTTTCAAGACGGACTCGCGCCTCGCCCACTTGCGATTGCGATTCTTCCAGTGTTTGGGTCAGCTGAACAATATCGGCATCAATGCGGGCAACACGCGCCTGCGCGGAATCGAGGCGACTTTTTTGTCCCTGCAGCGAACCGGCCAATTCGGAAACACTTCGGTGGTTCAAGTACAGCGTGCGTTGTGCGTCTTCGCGCAATTGTTCGGCTTCCAGCAATTTGTCGCGCATCGAGGTGAGCGCTTCGTTGGTGGCTTGCTCTTTCTTCGCCAGGTTTTCAATGTCGGTACGCAGTTGCTTGATTTCGTTTTCACGCGCCAGAGAACCCTGCTGGGCCTCGCCACTGCGGGTGACTCGCAACCAACCCTGGCCCAGCCATTCACCGCTTTGGGTGATAACCGCTTGTCCGTCCTGCAAGGAAGACTGCATGCGCTTTGCAGCCTCCGCATTTTCAGCCACCAGAATATTGGCTAATAAGCGTTTTACGGCCGTTGGCCCCTGCACTTTTGCCGCCAGTGAATTGGCATCGAATGCATGGTCGTTTTGTTCGGAAGAAACCAGCGCAACGCGACCTTGCGACAGGCTGGACAATGCATCCACCCATTGCTCGGGTGCATCGACAGTCACGGCTTCCAGTAAGCTACCCAACACGGTTTCAACGGCGGTTTCCCAGCCTGCTTCCACTGTCAGGGCTTCGCCCAATCGTTTATTGCCTTGAATGTCCTGCGCTTTCAACCAATCGAGTGCGACATTTTTTTCTTGACCGAGAGCGGCATGCTGCAAGGCTTCCAGCGACGCCAAACGTCCGCGAGCGGTTTGAATTTGCTTGCGGGTTTCCGATAATTCGTTCTGGCCGGCACGTTGCTGTTCCTGCAAGGTCGTCAAATTGGCCTTGCGGGCTTCCAATTGCGCCGACAGTTCATCGAGGCTGGCTTTTTTGCTGTCGTGCTCGACCGTCATGTTCTCCAGAGCAGATACGATGGCATCGGTATCGAGGCCAACCCGCTCATTCGAGAGAATTTCGCTGCGCTTGGCAGCATCCAGTGTCTGCTTTTCTAGATATTCGATTTTGGTACGTTCAACGTCTGCCCAACGTGCGGCTTCGGAATGATTGCGGGCATAGGCATCCCAGCGCGTTTGCCAATCCTGCAAGGCTTGTTCTGCATTACGCAGAGCTTCCTGGCGACCGGCATCTTCATCTTTCAACGCTGCCAGTTTCGGCTCGGCTTCGGCGTTTGCAATGGCGAGCTCGCTCATCTGCATTTCGTCGCCGGTAATGTGTTCTCCGATTTGCGCGAATGCGGTCTGGGCTTCGATTCTGGCGGTTTCCAGACGCTGGGTCAGTTCACGCTGATGCTGGATCTGTTGCTCGATCCGAGCCAATTCACCGCTGACGCGATAACCTTCGGCTTGCACCTTGCCAAGGTTTTCACTCGCTTCGGTATGCTGGCTGCGGCAAGTTTCGATTTCGGCTTCCGCGCTGCGTTGTGCCGCCAGAATTTCCTGAAGTTTCACTTCATCGGCCGTCAGCGATTCACGCAGGGCGCTCGATTCGCTATCGAGACGGCGATATTCGAGTGCTTTTACCTGGGCATCTTTTTCGCGGCGGTCCACCTGAAGTGCCTGGTACTGTTCAGCTGCACGCGACTGGCGCTTGAGATGCTCGAGTTGCTTGTCGATTTCTTCGCGCAAGTCATTCAGACGATCCAGATTTTCACGGGTCGACTTGATGCGTGATTCGGTTTCCTTGCGGCGTTCCTTGTATTTCGAAATACCGGCCGCCTCTTCAAGGTAAACACGCAGATCTTCGGGCTTGGCTTCGATGATCTGGCTGATCATGCCCTGCTCGATGATGGAATAGCTGCGGGCACCCAAACCGGTACCCAGAAACAGATCGGTGATATCGCGCCGACGGCAGCGAGCGCCATTTAAATAGTAATTGGACTGACCATCGCGGCTGACGCTGCGCTTGACCGAGATTTCAGCGTAGCGAGCATATTCGCCGCCAACGGTACCTTCGGAGTTATCGAAAATCAGCTCGACGATGGCCTGACTTACCGGTTTACGGGTCGAGGAGCCCGAAAAAATCACGTCGGTCAACGAATCGCCACGCAAACGGCTGGCCGAACTTTCGCCCATAACCCAACGGACGGCATCGATAATATTGGATTTGCCGCAACCATTCGGACCCACTACACCCGTCATATTGGTGGGGAGATGCATAACGGTAGGGTCAACGAAGGATTTGAAGCCAGAGAGCTTGATGGTGGAAAGGCGCATTGTTTTAAACACTCATCGGGTTGCCCAGCACAAAGCCGGCACTGGGGCGAGCCCCAGCAATAAAATTAATATCCGCAATATCAATAGCTTATGACGATAAGTTCAGGCGAACTACTAGCTATGTTGCGGCGACCGGAGGTGAGTATAGCAGCGTCAAAGCCGAGTATCAGGGCTTTGTGAAGGGCGAACTTGAGGGCAAATACGGGGCTAGACTTCGTTCGTGCTTAAAGCTTTGATTGATAAGGCATGGATATCGGTTTCCATGAGATTGCCGACAGCGGCAAACACCATCCGATGACGTGCAAGAGGCAATTTTCCGGTGAATGCCGAACTGACTATATGAACGTCGAAATGGCCTCGGCCATCACGCGCCCCGGCATGGCCGGCGTGACGATGGCTTTGGTCGACAATGTCCAGACTTTCCGGATTCAGAGCGGTTTCTATCGCTTGCCGGATTTTATCGATTCGTGTGCCGGACCCGCTCATGGAAACACCAACTTGAACGGCCGGATTTCCACTTTCGCGTAAACACCCTCATGCAAATAGGGATCTTCAAGCGCCCAAGCCTGCGCCTGTTGCAGATTGTCAAACGAGGCAACAATCGCACTGCCGGTGAAACCGGCTTGCCCGGGGTTTTCTGAATCGATGGCCGGCAACGGGCCAGCCAATTTCAAACGCCCTTGATCCGCCAAGGCCTGCAGACGGGCCAGATGAGCCGGCCTTGCGGCCATGCGGTTTTCCAGCGAATTTTCAACATCGGTGCCGATAATCAAATACCACATAAATTTCCTATCCGATTGACGCGCTGGCTTTTTGGGCCAGCAATTTATATTTCATCCAGACGTAGCGGGTATGCAGCCAATGATAATAAGAACCTTGCCTGCCATCCAGAAAACCGCCACGGAAAACATAGTTCTTGAGCAGGTAGAAAGCAGCATGAAAGCCAGCCTGCCCAGCATAGGCTTTTTTGGCTTTTTGCGCATTTTGTTCGGCAAAAAGAGCCGCATAACGGTCAAGTTTGTCGGAATATTCCTGATAACTTCGGGCCGTATCGTGCTGGATTCGAATTCCGGCAGATTTCACGGTTCGATTTTTCAGATCCAGTTTTTCATGCACCTGAGCAGGAAGGTAGCGCAGGTTATTGCGAAAGATACGTTCGACGGGCTCTTTTTCACGTCCGCCGAATGACAGCGACTTGCCTAAAAAAAAAGTCTGCCGTTCGCAGTTCCAGACGTCCGCAGTTTCAAACCGGGGCGATGCCATCAGGCTTTTCAGCAACTCGATATCTTCGTCCTCACACCATTCATCGGCATCCAGCAAAAAAATCCAGGGCTGTGTGGCAAGTGCGATGACAGCGTTTTTCTGCGCGGAAAAGCCGAGCCAGTCCTGGTGTTCGACTCGGGCGCCGGCATCACGTGCGAGTTTTACGGTTTCGTCGCTCGAACCCGAATCGAGCACGATCACTTCCCGGCATACTTTCAATAACGAGCCAACACAGCGAACAATGCGATCGGCTTCATTTTTCGTAATGACGACACCGCTGAGAGGGAGTTTTGAAAGCATATGTCGATTATGAGTGAAAATTCGTGCGAAGGATAACATCCTGAAAATCTGCAAACAGCGTCAAAGCAGATGCAAATAGCGGTAAAAACTTCAAAAAAGTGCCTAACGGGCAAAGCAAAAGACAAAGAATTCGGGCATAATATCAAGTCTCAAACGCGGCGTTTCCGTTTGATTGACAAGACAATCACTTCAGCCAATCCCTTTCAGGAGCCCTCCATGTCCGACTCCTTCGCCACACGCGACCTACTCAGCGTCAATGGCAAGTCTTACACCATCTATTCGCTGGCAAAATTAGGCCAAAAATATAATCTGGCCCGCCTGCCCTATTCAATCAAGATTCTGGTCGAAAACCTCTTGCGCTGTGAAGATGGCGTATCGGTGACCAAAGAATCCATCGAAGCGATCGCGCAATGGGATGCGAAGAAGGAACCGGATACCGAAATCGCGTTTATGCCGGCCCGTGTGGTTCTGCAGGATTTCACCGGCGTACCTTGCGTGGTCGACTTGGCCGCCATGCGTGATGCGGTGGTAAAACTCGGCGGTTCAGCATCGAACATCAATCCGTTGATCCCCTCGGAACTGGTCATCGACCATTCCGTGCAGGTCGATGTTTTCGGCAAAGCCAGCGCACTGGATGAAAACGGCGAAATCGAGTTCGCCCGCAACGGAGAACGCTACAGTTTCCTGCGCTGGGGCCAAAAAGCCTTCAATAATTTCAAAGTCGTACCGCCGAACACCGGCATCGTGCATCAGGTCAATCTGGAAAATCTCGCGCGCGTGGTGATGGAACGCGAAATCGACGGCGTGCTGCACGCCTTCCCGGACACCGTGTTCGGTACTGACTCGCACACCACGATGATCAACGGCCTTGGAGTACTCGGCTGGGGCGTGGGCGGTATCGAAGCGGAAGCGGCGATGCTCGGCCAGCCCAGCTCGATGCTGATCCCTCAAGTGGTCGGTTTCAAACTGACCGGCAAATTGCCTGAAGGTGCCACCGCTACCGATCTGGTTCTGACCGTCACCCAAATGCTTCGCAGCCTTGGCGTGGTCGGCAAGTTCGTCGAATTCTATGGTGACGGCTTGAACCACCTGCCGCTCGCCGACCGCGCCACGATTGCCAACATGGCACCGGAATACGGCGCCACCTGCGGCATTTTCCCGGTCGATAACGAAGCACTGAACTATCTGCGTCTGTCGGGTCGTGAAGAAACCTTGATCAACCTGGTCGAGGCCTATGCCAAGGCACAGGGTCTGTGGCGTACCGACGAAGAAGCCGAATACAGCGCCACCCTGCACCTGGACATGGGCACGATCCTGCCATCGCTGGCCGGACCGAAGCGTCCTCAAGACCGAGTCTTGTTGACCGACATGAAAGCCAACTTCAATACGAATCTCGCCGGTTTGATCAGCAACCGCAAACCTCGTGCCGAAACCGTTGAACGCTTCGACACCGAAGGCGGCGATCAACCGCAAGCCGAACATCTGGCCACTAAACCAAAATCCAAAATCCGCATCAAGGACCAGGACGCCGAATTGGGCGACGGTTCGGTCGTCATCGCCGCGATCACTTCCTGCACCAATACCTCCAACCCGGCCGTCATGCTGGGTGCCGGCTTGTTGGCACGCAATGCGGTGAAAAAGGGCCTGAAGGCTGCCCCATGGGTAAAAACCTCGCTCGGCCCAGGCTCGCTGGTGGTCACCGATTACCTCAAGAAAGCTGGCGTCATGGCGGATCTTGAAGCACTTGGCTTCTACACCGTAGGCTACGGCTGCACCACCTGCATCGGCAACTCCGGTCCGTTGCCGGACGAAGTTTCCAAAGGCATCGCCGATAACGATCTCGCCGTTGCTTCAGTGTTGTCGGGCAACCGCAACTTCGAAGGTCGCGTGCATCCGGAAGTGAAAATGAATTACCTCGCATCGCCG
>Ga0066402_1000024_pt1 | contig 15414 bp, 12 predicted proteins | sample LakWasMeta2_LOW4_2_FD_59489 | JGI IMG/M metagenome (GOLD analysis project Ga0066402, IMG submission 59489) | Freshwater sediment methanotrophic microbial communities from Lake Washington under simulated oxygen tension - Sediment Metagenome 2_LOW4 | ecosystem: Environmental > Aquatic > Freshwater... | reverse complement strand
TTTTTTCGGGTATTATTTGATTTGAATTTTCCATCAATTGTTTAAGAAGCCTTTTTGTCCATATTCAAAATTGAAAACACAACTGATTCTTCAAACACCATTTCTTCTTCTACTTCCTGGTCTTTTACCAAGACGGTGAAATATACATATTCTTTTTGAGCCTCAATATGGATGATATCGGTACCCAATACTGTTCCTATTTTTGCAATGGTTTTCGTTGTAAAAGTGTGCATTCCCGTTAACCATTTACTGATTTCGGAAGGTTTTTTGCCTAACATACGTGCTAAATCAGCGGGTTTTAAACCACGTTCTTTTAGCAAACCATGGATTTTATTTGCTATGGCCAAATTTATCTCTACTAATTTGTCTATTTCCGGATTGCTGTTTTTTTCTAACCAATCAGAGATGATGTTGTTATTTTCCATAATTATAAATAAATTACCAAGTCAGATTGAAACTCGATATCTGTATGAGTTTCATTCCAATGGATGTCTTTTTGTTTAAATGCTTCGTCTATTGCTTTTGTAATTTGGTTTGCCAATTTAAAATGTTTTTGAACATTTGGACAATCTTGTGCCTTTTGGGCGGTTTTTAAATTTCCATTGAAAAGGAAGACTACGTGTTCGTTTGCCCTGAGGCAATACAATCGTAATGAATTGGGTTTTTTCTTCCCATTTTCGATATAGGAAGGATTTCTATTTTCTGCAGGTGGCAATGCTGAAGTGTCTGCAGTTTCTCCTTCGGGTCTGAATAAATGTGGTTGTGCGCCATATTTGTTTCCTATTACAGCTATCCATTTTACAATGTGATAGAGTTTTTCTTTGTTTGTTGTTTCGTGTGCAGCAATGAACTTTTCAAATAGTGAAACGGTATCATTATCTACGACAACGGAATAATATGATACTTTATCATATCTTCCTATTGGTTTTATATGTGCAAAAGTATTCACTTATAAGTTAGTTTCCAAATTATTGTTCACTTTTAAGTTAAGTTTAGTACGTTAACTTGTTAAATATATGGGTTTTTATATAATTTATCCCATAAAGCTATTAAAAATCAATTCAAGGAGAAGACTTTGTGGAGCGGGCATTATCAATATAGTGAAGAAGTTAAAAGATTTACTATTACAAAAATAGAAGCTCAGCCAAATTATTCCCGATTTGAATAGTAAATAATATAGTATTTATTTTTACTTTGTAATATCACAGCAAAATTTGTATTTTTGTTTTATATACTATAACCAATAATTTTATAGAACCATGAAAACTTCGCCAAACCTAGCCATATAGGACGTAAGATTAGCAAAATTCGCGAGTTGCGCGGTATGAAGCAGGAAGCACTAGCTATTGCAATAGGTGTGAGCCAGCAAACGATAAGCAATATTGAGAACAGTGATGAGGTTGAAGAAGAAATGCTGGTGAAAATTGCAAAAGTTTTGGAAGTAACGGTAGAAGGAATTAAGAACTTTACCGAAGAGGATGTATTTAATAATATCAATAACTTTCACGATAATGCAATTCAAAATAATTTCAATCCAATTGAGAAGGTTGTTGAGTTATACGAAAGGTTATTAGCCGCCGAAAAGGAAAAGTTTGAATATTTGGAAAAGTTATTTAAAGATAAATTATAGAAAGAGAGGCAAAAGCCTCTTTTTTATTTCAATTTGATTGATAATTTGTCTATGGTCATGGTGCAAATTTTGTGCTTTTTACTTCATTAAAAAGATCTTTTTTAAGTTTACTAAAAGGTCTTTTGTATAGCTTTTCATCTTCAAAGTATGTTTCAAAAAGCATTCGATATGCTTCATTGAAACTTATACCGTAAGCCTCTAAGGATTGAATATATCCATCACTGTTAGCAATCCGTTTATTTAATAAATCCCTGATTAAGCCTTTGTGGTTTAATTCATAAGTTTCTTTCAGGTTGAAAAAAGCAAACGAAGCATCAATTTTTTGTTTTAAGACAGCAGTGGGGAAATTTATTGATGTATTTATATCTAACGAAAAATTATCCCCTTTACCTAACAAACTGTCGTAATCATTTGGAGTAAAGGTAAACTTGTAGTGTTTCGCAATGTGGATGTCTGTATAGGGATTTAATATATTATTATCATCGGGATTAATTGAGCCTTTGAAATGAGTATTACAGATGTTGCAACTTGGAATCAAATTGTAAAACGATAATGCCAACAGTGGGAAATCAGTCTTTGGATAAAAATGGTCAAATTCTGGAAAGACATTTTTGTTTTTTGAGCTTATTCTATGAGAAGTTGTGTAATTGCGATTGCAATATGGACATACATCAATAGAAAGCTCTGAGGCTAAATCAAACCCATCATAAAGTGTTTTTTTATATCCGCGAAACCATGAGTAGTCAAAAACATATTCCAAATCTTTTGTCAAATTAGCTGAATCGGTAACAAGAATGTTTAGAGTATTGGAACACAGTAATACGGAACTAATTTCCCCGATTAATATCTTTTCTAAATTTATGCCTATATGAGCTTCAAAAATTAGGTAGTCTGCTGCTGATAGGCAAACATCAACAGAATTCTTTCTCTTAGAAATACGCAAAATTATTTGATCTTTTAATCCTTTGAAATGTTTTTTCGCTGCGCTTTTAGTACGTTCGGTTTGAATTGATATCATTTTAGTTTGTTTTGAAGTCTTACAATTTCTTCTCTAATTGCATTCTCATCAACTATGGCTTCAACATACATTCTCTGCAGCTTTTCCCTGACAATAGGTTCGTCTATCATCGTTATCACTTTTTTGTGATAGGAAGCGTTATTTTCAATTTCGGAATATTTAATATTTTTATCAAAGTCATGACCTAATTGCATGTTTAGCCAGTTTATAGTTCGATTAATTTTATTCTTTGCAAATTCACCAACCAGACCCTTTTTAACAAAGAAAGAATGAGACAACAAGTCATTTACATTCGCGCCGAAAGATTTAGGCCGGGCAATATCTTTATAATCTAATACTTCAACAAACTCATCTTCTTCTTCCTTCTTTAAGAAAACGATATTATGATTTGGAATATCTGATAAAGCTAAGGGATCATGAGTAGTAAAAATAATTTGTACTGTTGGTTTGTTATCAATCAATTCAAAAAAATAGGGAATTGTTTTTATAAGAGATGTGATGTAAAGTTTTTTCCAAGTAGGATGGAAAGACAAGTCTGCCTCGTCTAAAAGAAGAATAAAATGTTTTTCTTTTTTAAGCGAATATGGATTGTCAATATAGTTCACTTTAAGATGTGTATATAATCTAGAAAAAAAATTTAATAGAGAATTTTCTCCGGAACTTAGTTTTTTTTCAAATGGCTCATAATTGATAAAACCATCTATTTTATTTCTCTCTTCTAAGTAACGGGTTTCATCTTTCCTTACTCCAAAAAAATAATACTGTTCAAGCGCTATAATAAAATCACGTTGTAGATTCAATATTTTGACAGCGACATCGGGTTCCGGGTATATTGCTTTATTGTAGAAATCAATTTTGTTGTCTGCATATCCTAACGTATATTTCTCATCGTTAGGTAGTGAATCGATTTGTTGAAAGATTGTTTCTAACAAATCCAGTGTTATTTTCTCAGGAAGTGGTTTGCGTTCAGTACCGTGATAAATAATTTTATGTTTTCGAACAAACAGTTTAAACGTTTCAATGAAGGATAGTGTTGTTGTGCGTTTTTTGAAATCTTCATCTAACCATCCTTCGCTTAGAAAAGTATTTTTTTTCTCCATCTGTCTAACAATCACAGAAAGTAAGTTGTTGATGATTTCATTTTTTAAATTAATTCTATCGGGAATTGATTCAGCACCTATTCGATTTTTTTTAGATATGCCGTTATTTTTTTTACGATTGGCAAGCCTTTCATTTGCCTCTTTTTCGTGCAAAATCTCAAATAATTCACGAAATTGATAAGGTGTATTGTGAAAATTACGTTCTGTTAGTTCTGAAACATCATGTCCGCGAAAGATAATCTTTGGAAAGCCATGGGTTGGCAAATTAAAAATATCAGAGAAAATCTTCTTTTCCTGTACCAATCCTGATGTTTGAAATTGGAGTTGTCTCAATGAGTTTTTAAATCTCAGTTCTTGAGACGCTGAAAATCTTTGGCTTTGACTAATAGATTCTTTATTCTCTAAATCTTCTAAATCTTTTTCTAGAATTGCATCAAAAGAAATATCATTCAAGTCAACATATTCAAAATTAGGATTATAGGTATAATCAAAATGAGGAGAATAGTATATTGATGAAACTATATCCCTTTCTTCCATTTGCACAGAAAAATCGGCGGCTTTAAATTTCTTAGGTGCGGAATTCATTTTAGTCAACAACTCTTCTTCATTCAATAAATAAAGGTTATCTGAAAAGGAGGAGAACATTATAAAAGGAATAGAATTAGAATCATCTTCTCCTATTAATGCTAAACGAGAATGTGGAAATGCCTGCCTATATTCTACAAAGCCACTTCTTATACAATCTAAAAGCGAACTTTTGCCTGCTCCGTTTTGTCCGACGATTGCAGAAATAAGTGTCAATTTAGATAAAGCATCAGTGTCGTTAAAAAAGTCATCAATAAATAAATTATTAATTTCTCTACTAACGGTTAATCTATTGTTGCCTGCGCCAATCTTATAGTAGTATTTGCTTCCTAGATTTATTGTTTCTGGTTTTTCAAATAAGAAGTGGTCTTCTATATATATTGCTGATAGCCGCATATTAAATACTTAATTAATTGTTGATTACTGAGTGATGAACTTAACAAATTTTTTATTTATTTCAGAATTAAGATCCCTCATGTTTTTAAAGCTATTTACATTAATCACTCCAATCAAATCGTTATGTAAATTCGTGGATAATTTTATGTCATAGGCTTTCTCGTATTTGCTGATAATATCATTAATCCTAAAATGGACAAATTTTAATTTATCTTCCTTTTTTAATTCATTGAAAATTCCTTTGTAATTAAATCTTGAACGCAATTCAGGGGAGATTCTTCTGGGAAAATCATCTTTTGAAATGTTTGATGTAAATACTATAATAAAGCCATTGACATCAATTTCTTCTGCTAACGAATTAACTAACTTTCCATTTTCGAGAACATCGAGAAAATAATTAAATACAGCACTATTAGACTTTTCGAATTCATCAATTAATATTAGCCCAATATCTGATTCTTCTACCCTGTTAAATAGTTCACCGCCATCACTCCCAATGTAACCACGTGGACTTCCTATTAATGAATTTAAGGCATCCTGACTGCTGTAGTTTCCAAAGTTTATTTTGGCTAGTTTATTTTGGCTGCTCAAACATTTGTGAATAACACGCGCAACTTCTGTCTTGCCAACTCCTGAATCGCCCATTAAAAATAGTGATAATACCTTGTGTTCACCAAGTTTATTAAAAATCATAAACTCTCTTAACTTATTTGCAAAATCTTCTTTAAACTTCTCATGTCCATAAAGTTTGCTGTTAAAGTTACTAATAAGACTTTCAATCTCTTCATTGTTTAAATCGGTAATTAGCTTCCTTTTCTTTTTGACTACCGTGTCCGACTTTTTAATTTCAATAGCTTCTGGAAGTAATTTGTTGATATTGTCTTCCTTATCAAAGCAGTTTCTCATTTCATAAGATAGCTTTTCCAAATGCTTATCGTCAACTATAAATATTGTATTTTCAGGTAGTTTATGAAATACATGCTCAAAATATAAAACATCCGTATAAGTAATTGCTGCTGATACGTCAACAATAGATTCGTCCGTATCAATATCAAACATATCCTCATTTTGATTAAGCATAAACTTACTAATGCTTATTATCTTTTTACCTTCTAAACTTAAAATATCCCTATATTGGTAAAACTGTGACCTGTTATATGTATATAATGTCCGTTCCATTTATTTATTCGTTAGTTGGAATATTTACATTTTGCACAATTGCGAGCAAGTCAATATAGTAGTACTCTTTCGTGCCATCAGCGCCATTTCCGAAAATTGCTGCCGAAGTATCATCAGAACTTTCATGATACTGACTATCACTTACTTCATTAAAGGAGCTTTCGGAACTTTGTGGTGTACTTTTTGATTTACCTAATTTATTAAAAAATTCAAAAGAGTTCTTTAGAGAATTCATTTGAATTTTCCCTTTATAGAGTCCAACAATTGAGACTCTTCCAATAAATAAATCATCCACGCTATAAGAACTCTCAAATTCGCTTTCGAATGATAAAGGTATTTTTATAATTATTTCGTCACCACTATTCTTAATCCGCCCCTTCATTTTGTAGGCATAATCTTTTAGCATAGCATTGAAAGCATTATTTAAATCTAATCCATTTGCTCCGGGAATTGCCATATCCTTAACCGCACCACTACCGATTAATTTTACTGTCCTAAGTTCTGCTTCATTTGTTAGTGATAAGTTTACATTGTCAAATTTTATTAGTTGACCTTCCTCTGCATTATTAAAGTTTACTATTGTTTTACTTTTTTCAATTATTTCATTTAAAATAATTGATTTGGTTGTCTTAATTTCAAATGTTTCTAAAACCTTTTGTGAATCTGAGCCACTATTTTTCATATTACCTCCAATTTCGCCACTCAAAAAGTTTAAAAATTTGGCACCCATCTGTCCTCTAATCTCAGTCTCTTTACCTTTGATATTTTCTTTCTGCATCTCACGACTTAATGAAATTACGTTGCTAAGCATCATTTTGATTTCATAGACTTTCGGAAAATTGATGTAATAAATATTAAATATCATGTTACTTGTTTTTTTGTTTTTTAATTCTGTGTCGACTAATAAATGAAACTCTCCATAGTTTTTTTCTAACCGGTATATTTCTTCTCCAAATGTCCAATTACGTCCTATCCATGGTTCTTCTTGAAATTCTTCTTTTGTTACAGGTCCAATTTTTTCGATGTCTTCACCGAAAAGACTGTTTAAAGTTTCAACCACTCTTTGAATTTCCATTACAAAAATCATATTATTGGTTGGAGTATATTGACGTAATAGTAATATATTCTTTTTAGTAATATCTGAAGAAAGAATTTCTGTAAGTATATTAAAGAAGTTAAATAAAAAATGCCGGAATGGGTAAGTTTTAATAGTTTGCCCGTTAACGATATCCTCTAAAAATTGGCCATTTTCAATTAAGTGTTTTGGAAATGCTATTTGAGATTTAGCTTGATCAATTTTTAAGTGATTATTATAATAATTTAAGAATTCATCCGGTTTGAATACCGATGTTCTAATACCTAGTTTTTTAAATAACTGGATGGATTTATTGTATGCCTTATTATCATTTATAACATAAAAATGACAGGTCGATGCAAAAGCACTATGAAAAGCATCTTCGGTTGTATTTTTAAAGGTTTCTTTTCTTCCTTTTTTAGTATTTACATTATCTTCCTGATATCCGTGCATATCAAGTTGAATATATTCATTTGCAATTTGATTAAACCATTCTGGGCCGTTTTTAGTATTATCAATATGCTGTTTCAGGTCAATACTTAATTTTTGATGTGCGTTGTCTATGATTTTGTATGGGTCATCATTATTGAATATTTTATCCCTGTTTATACCAACACCTGATTGAAGCAATTTCCGTAAATCATTATACTTTTCATCTTCATTTAAACCTTTTACCATTTCTCCAAAACTATTAAACAGCCCTTCATAAGTTGGGTTTTTTGCTAATCCAGGAAATAATAAATCCATTTGTTTTTCGCTATCGGGATTGTTGATAGCGTTGATAAGAGGGGTAAGTGAGATTGACTTTAATTGATCGATAAATATTTTCCCTAAACCTTTTGTTGTTTCATTATCATCAAAAATCTTAGATAATCCCTGTATACTAATATCTTGGAATAAATCTCTATGTTCTACCCTCTGTTGGAAAAGTTCATGAGGTGATGAAAAATCCATTAAAATATTCTTGCCATCATTAAAAAGGCAAGTGTTACGAGTAAATGTACTAATGAAATCTAAATCGGAATTTATATAGTTATTTTGTTCCTCTGTTTCTTTATAACTAGAAAAGATATCACCTATATGAGAAGTTGAATAGGGTAAGAAAAAATTCTCATTAGCTAAAACTTGGAATAAATCTTTATGATTACCATTTTGCATTTGAGACATTACATTCCAATCTATATAAATTTTAATCATCGTTTATATTGCAATATTCAGTGAAAGATAACGGTATGTCTTAAATCAATTAGACTGTAATCCGTTAAAAAAACGTGTAATTATTTTCAATAATCTTTTCGTTATTTCTGCGAAGTGGTTAAAGCGAAAATAAGAATTAAAATACTAAATAATGATTTTTTTGCTAATATTTTTAAAGTGAGTGAGAATAAAAGTAAAATACCAAGAAGATTGGTATGATACCATCCGATTTGGTTTGGTACGGCTTTGTGAGGGGGTAACTTGGCTCAAAAATTAAAAGCCATGGAAAACATCACACTCCCTTCACCTGAAACCCAAATCGTGGTAGACCTCCTTGTAAAAAGGCTTGGGCCGTGCACTATTTTTGCCTTTGGCTACAGGAACAATGCTAGTTCGGTAAGTAATCTATTGTCGACCCAAGTGAACTCTGGAACCGCGAGGCATCATTTTTATCTTCTTGTATTTTCAGATAAGGCTTTCCCCAACGGAGCCTCCAACGTAGCCAATGCCGTGGCGGAACAGAGTAGTAAAACCATCACTGTTTCGGTGCTTTTGCATAAAGTGACTGATTTGGCCACCCAACACGCCAGTCAGCAGTGGTTCTTTAATGCCGTGTTGCGGTTTGGACAACGATTGTGTCTTGATGCCACTGCGCCGCCTTATTTGTTGCACCATAGACCTGCAAGGGATATAGAAGGCGACAGGATTTATTGGCTCAAGTGTGTGGGGGTGGCACAGTTTAACTTGCAAGCTGCTGCCGAGAGTGAACAGCTTGAGGTTGAACTTTGTAAAATAGCCTTATTGCATAGTGCTTGCGTGGAAATCGCTTTAGGATTAGTACGGGTGTTTTTGGGGTATACTCCCAACGAATTTGGATTGAAGTATCTGTTGCAGTTGTGTGGTTCTTTTACAGCTTTGCCCAAGCAATTATTTCACCCACAAACACCGGAAGCCGTCCAACGTTATAAAATGCTTTGTGCGCCTCCGGTGATGCTCCATCATTGGACCAGGCTTTCTGCCCCTGAACAAGACTTTATTTGGTTACTAGATGCCTGCCAAGTGTTTTTAAAACAAGCCAATGCAATAGTCCTGCTTGAACTAGAACGATTCGAAAATAGATCCACCAATTCTTTATCATCATGACAAAAACAATCCCCCAGTTGCCGCCGGCTTTGCGCCAAATGGCAGAAAAACATTTTGTACTCCTTGAATCTAAAAACAGAGCCAAAAAACGCGATGCCGTTGCGCTCCATCTTTCCGGCTATTCGGACGTGATGTTCTTGATAGCCGATATCGTGAAAGTTAGTCTTCTGGCGTTGGAATTTGAAACTAGTTCTACCCGCATTCCCGAACCCAATGCCAACATCAGCGGTGTACTCCGTATTATCCTCGACCTATTGCCTTATGAAGAAGCGGAATTACTAGACCACATACGAGAAGCCGTATTGCAACCTACTGAAACACCAATGATGGAGGAGTATTTATTGGAGAATATATTTTTGACAGTGCCAGCAGGATTGCAATAAAACAACACCATTATGGAAACCAAAATAGAACAACTGCGTACTAAAGCCGATTTGCTTATGACGACTTTGGCAGCACATCCCAAAGAAGAAGCCACTTGGCAGATTAGCGTGAATTTTTCGAGTTATTCGTCGCTATATGCGACGGTGTCTGACTTGATGAAACTGTGCAGGGTTGCGCTAGTTAGCGAAGAGCCTTATGTTTCGCCAGTGGTCGGGAAACCCAATATTGACTTGGCCAACATTTTGGAACTGGCCTTGCAATTGGTACCCAAGGCGGAACCTGAATTTCTGGATGAAGCAAGATCGTTGCTACAAGAAGAAGTGCTGCAAGACCCGGAATACAATTATAGTACTGTGGTAGTGCTAAAGAAGGAGGCTTCGTAATAATTTTTTAAGGTGTAAAGGGACGGAATCTCGCAGAACAATCTGTACTTTTACAAAAGTTTGTGTTTTGTGGAAGACTTCGAACAGCTGGGAACCAAGCAGAACAATCTGTACTTTTGCGAATGTTTGTGTTTTATGGAAGACTTTGGACAGTGGGGGAATTGTGTAATGTTGTGGGAAATGCTCCACTTAGATAGAATTTTTTTGTGAGGAAAATGTTCCGGCTAAGGAAATCTAGCAATTAGGCGTGACTACTGTTTTGTGTAGTGAATCTTTATTCTTTAAATGTTACTTCCTTCTTAATAGTTTGCTTTATATATTTTTGAATATTTTGTTTATTTTTCAATTCATATTTTCTCAAACTTATCAGGCTTTTTACGTTATTTAAATATGTTAGATTGATGTTTCCGTACAAAAAGATTGAATATTTTATCCGTCGCTTACATTTTTTATCTAAGTATTTAGAAAGTTTGAGGTTTATAAAAATGTCTTGATATCTCATAAATATTACAGTTAAGTATATTATAGGAATGAATAATAGTGTAAGAAATGGTGTGAAAAGTAATGATTTAAAATTTGAAATTGAAAACATCTGATCATAAGATGAAATAACTCGCTTAGTTATATAAATAATCATAGCTAAGCTTATTACAATAAGTATAAAATTGAGAAATTTTGAAACTTGCAGATATCCGGACTTTTCTTTATATGTATTGGAAAAGATATGTAATAATGTTATGAAACTTATAATTGGAATAAATAATAATTCTCCTAAAAGTGATAAATTATAAAAGTTAGCAACGAATTCGATTATAATATTTATTGAAAGTAATTTTACAATAATTTTCCTAAAATCCTTATACACATTGAGTTTATTAGAATTGAAAAACATTACTAATCCTGTTGTGATGAACCAAATTAGAAAATCTTTATACAACGCATTTTCCCAGACATTATATGATTTTAGAATTTTAATAATACAGTAAAAGTAAACGCCAAAAATAAAATAGAATGGTATAAATTGTTTTGAAAAAAACTCGGCTATTAGAGAGAATGAGCCTTTAATATTGATAAAGAAAAAATACGATAGTACTATGGTCGACCAAAGAGTTATTGAAATTTCTCTATTTGAGAAAGCCTGTATAAAATCATTCATTCTAGTTTTCTTAGGCGGTTCCTTTTTATTACATACAACCCTTAATATACTCGCTACAAAATAGCGGCTATACGTTCAATTCTGGGGTAGATTGTCGCTATTGGTGGTCATTTGTACCAAATGTTTATTCGTTATCAAATATATGGAACATGTAGTACACTATTGCAATTGGATGGAGGTAATTTCCTGGAGTTTTTGTGGTGAAGGAATAGGGGAGATGTTAGATCGAGGCCGTTTGAAATAAAGCGTTTTTATTTATTTGAATGGGGAACTCAATGCGTATACAAAGGGATTAGTGTTTGTAGCCTTGTTTTGTTTACCCTCGTTAGTGGCTACGAGGTCGAGAGACCTCGCTGAACAATTTGTAGTTTTACGAATGTATGTGTTTTATTGAAGACTTCGAACAGCTTGGATATTTATCACAAAAGTTCAATGAATTCCTAATGTTGAAGCATACGCAAATGGTTGATGGAAGGACTTCAGTCGCCATATTTCCAAACCGCGGTTGTGTGGAGTAGTTAATTATTTACAAATAATATTCAATAGTCGATTGACCTACTTTATGTAGTCTTTTGAGTTTTGCATTCTTTTAAAACGTTGATAATATTGGGATGATTTTAATAAATAGCATCGTCCTTCAACAACAAACCCATCCAATTTGTGATTTATAGTATAAGCAGAGAGGTCAGAAATGTTGTTTATAAATCCTTTACCATTAAAATTCAAAGAAGTATTACATAATACACCGAATCCGGTACGCTTCTTAAATGAAACTAATAACTCGTAAAGGTGATTGTTACTATCATATGAAACCGTTTGAATTCTAGCTGTTCCATTAATATGTGTAACAGCAGGTAAAGCGTCTGTTAAAACAAGCTGTGTATAAAGCATAAATGGACTAGGTTGGTTGCAGTCAAACCACTTTACGGCATCCTCTTCTAAACAAACAGGTGCAATTGGACGAAACTGTTCACGCTGCTTAATCTCATTTAATCTTATCCGCGTACTTTCCAGAAATGGAGCAGCAAGAATCGACCGATTTCCTAAAGCACGCGGTCCAATTTCATATTTTCCGTTTACCCATCCTAAGATTAAATTGTTAGCTAACATTTCACATATCATTTCGTGGTTTGCTTCGTACTCATCAAATAACGTAATGTCGACCGTATCATCGAAGATAAAATCACGGCCTGAGTATACGTTCCATTCTATTTTGGGATTACCTGTAAAATGGAATTGTGCGTCAATGGCAGTTCCAATGGCAGATCCAGAATCGTTAGCAACAGGTGGTACGAACACCTCAGAGAAATAATTAACTTCTCGCCATTTCGTATTCCAATCACAATTTAGTCCACATCCTCCAACGATTAACAATGGCATATTTCTCTTCAAATTTAATTTAGCATACTGATAAAAACGATCAAATATGCGATCGCTAAAAATTCCAGCAAAATTTCGAAATTCTGTATCTTGCAATCCTACATTGTAGTGTTGAAAATTCCTAAAGGCTTCACACTCCTTTGGTTTGAGATGAGGGCAATCTTGCATTAAAAATGATATTAATTTCTCCTCTTCATTCGTAGGTTTACTTCGATTTGAGAATGAAGCTAGAGACATAAGCTTTCCCGCATCAGAAAACCGCGAAAATTCCGCATTTTTTTTATCAAAAGTAGGATCACCAATTCCGTAGAGCAATGCATAACGATGTCCTGGTTCTGGCATTACATCTGCAAGCTTTATGATGTTTAGTTCAGTATCTATTTTGTAGAAAGAACCTATTACCCCTTCCCATAATAATACATAGCAGGGGGTACCTGTGGGCAGATTTGACATTCCAAATGCACAAAGAATATGTGATCGTTCATGGGAAGATGAGAAATAGTTGATCTCTTTTCCGAATAAATGTTGCTTTTTTGTTATAATACTATCATTACTAATACCATGGTAACTGGAAATAATATTCTGCTCTGTTGCATTAATATCAACAGGCCACCATCCACCTCTACAAAGTGCATCTGGGACTTCATTTATATCACCAAAAATGCTAAAGACATCAGGAATTGTGAGTGGTGAATGTCGATAGTGTGAATCTTTCTCAGCTTCAATAGAGGTAATTAATCGACCATCTTCAAGATAAGCAAAGGAGCCATCATGGCCAGGGTTGAATGCTAAAATTTTCATAGTACGAATTTAAATTTTTAGTTTTTATTTCAGAGGTTACGAAACATTGACTTCTGACATAGTTGTAATTGTATTTGCATCGATAACAATCTCTTTAATAATAGAAAAAGTTGGAAGTTTTCGATTCTTAAGTCTACCTGCAAGTTGAGAAGAACGCGTTATCCAAATATTAGCGTGTAGTTCCATTGGAAGGTGGGGAATAGGAGTAGGATCCCAGACAACTCGTCTATGAACTATTTTATCGTCAACAAGCCACTGTATTTCATTTGGACCCCATTGTATTGCGTATCGATGACTTTCTTTCGAAGCATCAAACCCAAGGTCAATATAACGTGGAGAGCCTCTATAACCATAGTCAAATTTTGCACCTTCATCACCTGGATTATAAAAGACATTAATCAAAAGACGATTCGGTTGATTACCAACTATCTCAATATCTATTTCTTGTCTTGGCGAGTTTCGATAGAGAAAGAAACCTGTAACTACACTTGGTAAATTAGATGCTTGGATGGTAGCTTCAAACTTCCCATATAAATATTGATCTCGACTATAAATTGATGATGCTGAGTAATCTCTAACACCAAGGGATTCTCTTTTAATAGAAAGTACCGCTCCTAATCCTGAAACGAACTTTACGTTTGATGGTCGAAATAGAGCTAAATTATCTGTAAAAGTATCACTTCTTGTTAGCCAATAACTTGTATCAAGTGATTCGAATGAATCAGTGAATTTAACGGTGTTTTCAATTTTATCAGACTTTAATTCTGACGACTGGGAATTAATTCCATACCACCATTTTTTAGATTCGACAAGCCACGGTGAAATATCATGTCTCGATTTTTTGAATCTAACTTTTCGATTAAATTCATTTTTTTCTTCGAGAATCGGTCTTTGGCCAATATCAATTAGTTCTGGGTAGTAGGATCTTGGTGGGGGGCACCTTAAATGTTCGCATAAAATTTGCCATTTATTCGGTGCATCAGCGTAAAGTATTGTTAAGTCAGTTCCTTTTAAGTTTTGATTTAACTTAAGAAAAGTAGAATCCATTTTCGTATCCTTTTTTGAAGTAAGAATAAATTTTGCTTTTGGATAACGAATTATAAGCTCTGCAAGTTTAGTATTTAATGAGCCGATATTTACATATGCATCGAAAATTCTTTCATCCTTTCCATCAAGAAGTCGAATCATTTCAGAAATTGGTAAATCTTTGAAATCACTACAACATCTATATCCTAACATAGATAAGGCCATAGCTAAGGATGTATGTCCTGAGCCTTCAGAGCCTAAAACGAATACGGGCTTTTCTATTGGGCGAATATTAAACAAGGAAGCTCCCTCACTTGTAATTGCTCCTATTTTTGTAAGGGTTGGAAGTATAGAATAAGAATTGGAAGATCTAATATCCATACGCTGTCCAATAAGAGATTGCCCTGACGCGATGATATTTAGACTTTCAAACTGATGATTTATCCAAAGATCAATTGGACCACGACTTGGAAGTAAACTAATAAGTTTTTTAGCACCTTCGCGTGAAATTACATAGCCAGATAAGTGCCAAAGACCACGTTCAGGTCGAAACAGATGCTTAGACATAATAGTTTTAGGTGCGCCGTGTTTTACTTCATGATAAGACAAATAAAGGACATCAAAACTTCCTTGTATATCGTCATCTAAAATCACATTATTCCAAACTTTGTTAAGATTTAGTGCAAAATTTGAATGGAACCAAACATCATCTTCAAGTATGAGTGCATACTCATTATTACTAGTCACAATTTGCTCCCAAACTTTTATGTGTGATCTAGAAACAGCACATTCAGCTCTACTCATTCGAATAGGAGAGTTTAATTCGAGTTGAGTAGGAAGAATAGAGGGTTGAGGTTCAACAAAAAGTTGGTCGCCAAGTGTGTAAAACGGATCAACTTTATCATCCTTCTTTGGTTCTTCTGTGAATGCATTAGCATCAACTGCTACAATTCGTTCGGTA
>Ga0066402_1000022_pt1 | contig 15688 bp, 11 predicted proteins | sample LakWasMeta2_LOW4_2_FD_59489 | JGI IMG/M metagenome (GOLD analysis project Ga0066402, IMG submission 59489) | Freshwater sediment methanotrophic microbial communities from Lake Washington under simulated oxygen tension - Sediment Metagenome 2_LOW4 | ecosystem: Environmental > Aquatic > Freshwater... | reverse complement strand
GCCTCGGTACGACCGGCATAGGTGATATGCAGTTTATTGGGAGCCGGAACCAGACGTGTAGCGAGTTTTCCCAGCGCCGTCATCAACGGCATCCAGGGGCCCACTTCTTTCGCCGCTTCCGCCGTCAGTGGCGGCAAATTGACGCAGCCGGCAACGGCGCCGGTTTGCAGAAAATCAATCATCTGCTTCGCCAGAATCGTACTGACCGCTTGCTGTGCTTCACTGGTCGATGCACCGAGATGCGGCGTCAAAATCAGATTCGGATTGCCGCGCAATCTGGAATCTGCAGGCAAGGGCTCGGTCACGAAAGTATCAAGTGCAGCGCCTGCCAGATGGCCATCTTCGAGGCATTTCAGCAGCGCATCTTCGTCCACCAGACCGCCACGCGCTGCGTTGATGACGTACGAACCTTTTTTCATCGAACGCAATCTTGCTTCATCGAGAATATTGGTGGTTTCTTTCGTGCGCGGAATATGCAGTGTGATGATATCGGCCTTCGCCAATAATTCGTCGAGCGATTTCATCGGCACACTGCCGCGACCTGCCGCCGCCGCCGGCAGAAACGGATCATAGGCAGCGACGTCCATGCCGATGCCCTGGGCTTTTCTTGCCACCGTTGCACCGATACGACCCAGGCCAATGACACCGAGTTTTTTGCCTTCGAGTTCGAAGCCGGTCAGACCGTTTTTCGGCCAGCCGCCCGCTTTCATGCCGGCATCGGCTTTCGGAATGTGGCGAGCGAGTGCGAACAAAAGCGAAATCGCATGTTCGGCCGCCGCGAGCGTATTGCCGTCGGGCGCATTCATTACCGCGATGCCGCGTGCAGTAGCCGCTTCGACATCAATCGTGTCGACACCGGCACCGGCACGGCCGATGACTTTGAGTTGCGTGGCATTGGCAATCGATTCCGCCGTTACCGCCGTCGCGGATCTTACCAATAGCGCATCAACGCCTTCGAGTTTTTTCGCCAGTACGGCGGGGTCCTTGATCGGTTCGGAAATTTCCACTTCCCAGCCGGCTTCCCGCATCAATATCAGGCCATCTTCATGAATACCATCGCAAGCCAATACACGCATTGTCGTTCTCCATTGTTTAAAAATTCACACACGGCAAAACGCCGCAAATCAAATCGAATTTTTGGAAAAAGACATCCGGGCCAGGACTTTCGCCGTAGCCGTTTCAAAACAAATGGAGTGTGCCGTCGCCTGCGCCGGTGAGAACCGGGTGGCTAGATGCGCCATCAAAGTGGCGAAATGTATAAGACCTGAAAACCTGCAAACAGACTGAGCTGCTTGCATTCTTCGGGTCTGGAGACGGGGCTTCATAAGCATGGGAGTCCAGAACCAACACCCCGACCTTAGCATTGAATTTTCGCGCTTACAAACCCCGCCCAACAAATTATTAACCCTGTTGCAGATGGCCTGCAAAGGGAAAATCACAACACTTGCCGGTAAGTGATTGATTGAAATGGAAACCAGGCAACAAAAAGCGAGCATGACCTTCGGCCCATCGCTTGTCCGCAATTTGTGAAGTACATTCGCGCGCCTGTCTGCTGTTTTTTCGATAGCAGGGTCTAAACCAACCGCCCCCAGGGCCCGGAGTCTCTTGTGTCTGCACGTTTATCCAAATCACGTTTTTTAACGCCACTTTCCCTGGCCATCGCCATGGCGATTGGCTTGTCCGCATGCGGCAAGAAAGAAGAAGTCGCTGCACCGGTGGCGGAAGCTCCGAAACCCTTGACCATCGATTTCTCCAAATTACCGCAACTGCCTGCGTTCAACGCAGCGGATCTGGACCCTAATTCACCAATCTGCGTCGACTTGAACAAGCACGTCAACGGAAAATGGCTTGCCGCCAATCCGGTACCAAGCGACAGAACGACCTGGGGCAGTTTCGAGATGTTGGGCGAACGCTCACTTGCCGTCCAGAAACAAATTGCCGAAGCTGCCTCGACTGCCAAACCGGCACTAGGAACCAACGAACAAAAAATCGGCGACCTTTACGGTGCCGGCATGAACGAAGCGAAATTGAACGCCGAAGGCGCTGCACCGCTGGTTCCGTATCTGGCTGAAGTCGACGCGTTGAAAGACGGCGCCAGCATCGCCGAATACATGATTAAAAACTTTGCCAAGGGCCAGCAATCGATATTCTCGTTTGGTCCGGGCGAAGATTTCAAGGATGCAAAAAACGTTATCGCCTATGCTTTCCAGGGCGGCATTTCGCTTCCTGAAAAAGCCTATTACAGCGATTCCAAGTATCAGGAAAAACGCGACGCTTTCGTTGCCCACGTCGAAAAAATGCTGGTACTGGGCGGTATCGACTCCGCCGCTGCCAAGGCACAGGCTCAATCGGTACTAAAATTCGAAACACGCCTGGCCGCCGCTTCGCTCGCCCCGGTCGAATTGCGCAATCCCGCCAACCAATACAACTTCGTCAGCCTGGCCGATGCGGACAAAGCAACGCCCAACTTCTCCTGGTCGAAACTACTGGCTGCACAAAACATCCAAGGCGTGAAGGGTTTCTCGCTGTCGCAACCGAAATTCTTCGCCGAAATGGACAAGATGCTGACCGACACTCCCGTCAGCGACTGGCAAGCCTATTTCCGCTATCACACGATTTCCGACTCGGCTCCTTACTTGTCGGATGCGCTGTCGAACGAACGTTTTGCGTTTTACGGCACCACCATGCGTGGCCAGAAAGAGCAAAAGCCACGTTGGAAACGCGTTCTTGACAGCGTTAACGGCACCGTGGGTGAAGCGCTGGGCGAAGTTTACGTCAAGCAGGTTTTCCCGGAAGAATCCAAGGCACAAATGCTGCAATTGGTGAAAAACCTTAGCGAAGCATTGAAAACCCGCATCGAAAATCTGGAATGGATGAGTGCCGATACCAAGGCAAAAGCCCTGGCAAAATGGAAAACCTTCGATCCGAAAATCGGTTATCCCGATAAATGGCGCGACTATTCCGGTCTGACCATTGATGCAGGCAAGAGCTACTTCGACAACCTCGTTGCCGCCACCGCTTTTGAAAATGCCTATCAAATGGCAAAAGTCGGCAAGCCGGCCGATCGCAAGGAATGGGGCATGACGCCACAAACCGTCAACGCCTATTACAACCCGTTGAAAAACGAAATCGTTTTCCCGGCGGCTATTTTGCAATCGCCTTTCTTTGACGCCAAAGCCGACCCTGCCCTTAACTATGGTGGTATCGGTGCCGTTATTGGTCACGAAATGCTGCACGGCTATGACGACCAGGGCAGCCAGTTCGATGCCGAAGGCAATAACAATAATTGGTGGACCGATGCCGACCTCAAGGCATTCCAGGCACGCACCGGCAAACTGATTGCACAGTTTGACGCATACACTGCACTGAACGATCCAAAAGAAGGTGCATTGAATGTCAAAGGCCAGCTCACCCTAGGCGAAAACATTGCCGATCTCGGCGGCCTGACCGTTGCATACGATGCCTTGCAGCGCGATTTGGCGAACAAGAAAATCGCCGCGATCGACGGCTTTACGCAGGATCAACGCTTTTATATGAACTGGGCAACCGTTTGGCGCCGCAACTTTACGCCTGACGAACTCAAGGTTCGTTTGAACACCGATCCGCATTCACCTGCAGGTTTCCGTGCCAATGGCGCACCTTCGAACCTGCCGACCTTCGCCGCTGCATTCCAATGCAAATCCGGCGATGGCATGGTGCGCGCCGAAGACAAGCGTGTTGCCATCTGGTAATTGCGGTATCTGAACCAGCGCTTCAGAAAAAGGGCCCTCGCGGGCCCTTTTTTTGGTTGTAGCCGGCCGTTGGGTTTATCATGCATGCCCCCGCAGATGAATGTGCATGGAGCTGTAATGACCCTGACTTTTCGCCCTTTGATGATTCTTGCTGCAGCGACGGCCACTCTGTTTGCAGGCCACGCGGATGCAAAAAAAATGGCAAGTGCACCGCCTCCGCCTGCTGCCTGTGTCGATTTTTACGGACACGTCAACACGCCATGGTTGCGCTCCAATCCTCTGCCCCCCGGCTATTCAAGCCGCAGCATGTGGGATGAATTGAACGAACTGGGCACCCGTCAACGGGAATCACTGTTTACCTCGCCATTGCAAAACGCCGGTCCCGCGCAAAACAAACTCAATGCCTTGATGCAAAGCGCCGAAGAAACACGCATCAAAGCCGATAGCGAAAGATTATTGACCCCATTGCTCGTCGAAATCGACAGAATCAAGAAACCCAAAGATGTCTCGGGCGTAATCGCCAATCTGCATGCCCGCGGTTTACCGGTCGTATTCGAGTTCGATACCGACAACAACAATCTGTTTTCCGCCAATGCCATCGGCTTTCCGGAACTTGGCTTCTACACGCTTCAGGACCCCGCCACCGCGGCGGCGCAAAGTCGCTACCGTGCCTATGTCGAAAGCCTGCTACTCGCCAGCGGTGTTCCGGGTGACAGCGCCGGCACCCAGGCAGGCCATGTCATCAGTCTGGAATTGCAACTTGCCGCAGTTTCTGGAGATTCGCCTTCACAGGCCGTCACGGTAAAAGAAGCCGCGAAGCAATATGGTAATTTGCAGTTCGCCAACTACCTGAAAGTACAAAAAAGCGGTGCCGACAAAATCATGCTGGCACAACCGCCTTTCTTTAAATCGGTCAATAGTCTGATCAATGCCAAAATGATCGAGCACTGGAAAAGCTATCTGCGCTTTCACGTGCTTAACCAGCTAGCGCCCTATTTGAACGAACCCTACTTTTCCGCACACGGCCAATTTCACGAAGTTTATCTGGAAGGTCGCGCTACGCCGAAGTCACGCACACAGAATCTTCGCGAATTAATCGAATCAAGTGCCCCCGGACTTGTCGATGCCGCTTATGCGGAACGCTACATCAACGATGCGCGCCGCCAGCGTGCACGCGAAGTGGTCGATGCCATCGTGCAGGCAGCGGAAAAAGCGCTTGTTCGCAGCACCACCGTGGTTAACGAGGGCGAGGAACGCGATCTTAAAATCCTGAAAAGCCTGAAGATCGATATCGGGCGTGATCCGAAAACCATCGCCCCGATTGACGTCAGCGACAGCTTGGCCAATTCGGCCCTTAAATTGCTGCGCAGAGCGCGTACCATCGAGATCAAACAAAACCCCGATATCTGGCCGAGCGATATTTCCGATACATCGCCATTGCTGGTATACATCGCCAAAGACAACCGGATCATCATCAGCAATGCCTTGCTACAGGCGCAGGTGTTTGATGCCCAGGGCGGTGCCGTCGATTACGGTGCGTTTGGTGCACTGTTTGCACAGCAACTGAGCCTTGCTTTGTATCAATCCGCTTTCAAGAACGTCACTGCACTGAATGCACAACGCACATCCATCGTCTCGCAATACAATGGCTATACCCTTGCCGGCAAGAAAAAAGTCAACGGCACGATGACATCCACGCAAAATCTGGCAGATTTGTCCGGGTTGGAACTGGCAATGCAGGCGTACGTGACCAGTGGTACGCGGGACAAAAAAGCACAGCAGGATTTCTTCAGGGCCTGGGCAAATCTTTGGGGACGCGTCGATCGCGACAGCGCACTGATCGCGTCCTACGACAAGGCTATCCACGCCCCAGCCAAATGGCGAGTCAACGGCCCCTTGGCCAATATGGCCGGCTTCGGCACGGCATTTTCCTGTAAAGCCGGCGCGATGCAGCGTCCGTACAAAGAGCAACTGAGGTTGTGGCCGTAAATGTCATTTATTCCAGGTCAACGCTGGTACTCAAGCACCGAACCTGAACTTGGGCTCGGCACCGTGTTGCGTCTGTCTGGACGACAGGTACAACTGGTATTCACCGGCAGCGGAATGCTGCGCCATTACGCCGTCGGCACCGCGCCTTTATTGCGTGCCGCTTTTCGCCCGGGCGATCGGGTGCGGGTCGCAGGTGCCGAAATCATCATCGAAGCTGCTGAAGAAACCGATGGATTGATTCACTACCGTGCCAGTCACAGCAGTTTTTTCGAAGGTGAACTGGATGCAGAACAACCGGTTTCGCAGGCGGACACCCGCTTGCTGGCCGGCCACGTTGATCGCAATGACCAATTCGAGTTTCGCCGTGAATGCCTCATGCGAAGTGCCGAAGCACGCGCCCATTCGGGCTGGGGAATTCTGGGTGCGCGTATTGACCTGATTCCACATCAATTGCGGGTTGCCGAAATCGCCTCGAAACGCCGCCCTCCCCGTCTCCTGCTCGCCGACGAAGTAGGTCTGGGGAAAACCATCCAAGCCTGTTTGATCGTCGCCCAGATGCTGGCATCGGGGCGGGCTTCCAGGGTTTGCGTGTTATTGCCGGAAAGCCTGGTCAACCAATGGTTTGTCGAATTGCTGCGTCGATTTAATTTGAGTTTCGCGATCTACGACGAAGAACGTTGCGAAGCGATCGAACTCAACAATACCGGGCACAATCCGTTCGAAGACGAGCAATGCATTATCGCTTCGGTCGACTGGCTATCGAGCCATGGCAAACGTGCAAAACAATGCCTCGAAGCCAGCTGGGATTTATTGCTGGTGGACGAAGCCCACCATCTGATCTGGACGGAGGAATTTTCCAGTCCTTCCTACCAATTTGTCGAAGCCTTGTCGAAGCGAACACCAGGCTTGTTACTGCTCACGGCAACGCCGGAGCAACTTGGTCTTGGCGGCCATTTTGCCCGATTGCGATTGCTGGACCCGGCTCGTTATACCGATTTATCGAGCTTCATAGCGGAACAATCCCGCTACATAGCTTTGTCCAGTCTTGCGGACCGCCTGTTGAATCACGAATTGCTCGCCACTGGCGACATGGAAGTCCTGGCTTCATTCATGCCCGGCGAGAAAGACCGTCTGGCCAATCGTCTGGCGAAAATTGCCGAAGGCGATGAGCATGAACGTCAGGAATTATTGAACGATCTGGTCGATCGCCACGGTACGGGTCGCGTCATGGTCCGCAATCGCCGTGCGCTGGTCGGCGGCTTTCCAAAGCGCATCACCCATATCGACGCGCTCGAAGCGAATGACGATGATAATTGGAACGGGCGTCTGCATGCCGAATTCATGCATGACATCGGCGATAGCGAAGACGAACCATCCCACGATTACACCCGCGACCCGCGCACCGATTGGTTGATGGGAATACTCGACAGCATTGCACCTGCGAAAGCTCTGCTGTTGTGCCGGTCACGCGCCAAAGTCCAGGCTCTGGATGAAGCGATTCGGCTTCGCAGCGGCATTTCGGTGGCACGTTTTCACGAAGACATGAGTTTATTGCAGCGTGATCGCAACGCCGCGTATTTTGCCGAGCCCGATGGCGCACGTTGTTTGATCGCCTCCGAAATCGGCGCGGAAGGCCGCAACTTCCAATTCGCACAACATCTGATTTTCTGGGATCTGCCGCTGCATCCCGACATGCTGGAACAACGCATCGGCCGACTTGATCGCATCGGTCAGCAAGGCGACGTGCATCTGCACTGCGCTGCCCTGCCCGGAAGCCCGCAGGAAGCCCTGCAGCGCTGGTATCACGAGGGACTGGATGCTTTCACCAACGTGATTGCCGATGGCCGCGAATGCCTGCGCTTGCATGGCGACGAACTGGTTACGCTGGCCGAACAGGATGGCATCAGTCGCGAGCCGGCAATGACGCAACTGATCGAAAAAACAAAAATCACCCATCGCGAACTGGCCGAAAAAATTGCCTCCGGTCGTGATCGTTTACTGGAACTGGGCAGCCAGCAAGGTGCCGATAACGGCGAGCTGATGCTGGCTTGCAGACAAGACGATGAACTGATCGCTCACGATGACTACGCACTGAGGCTGCTCGAACAATTCGGCATCCACAACGAAGCGCTCAGTCCCAAGATATGGTTGCTCGACCCCGAAATGCTGACTATGGACGGCTTCGAAGAACTCAAGGCCGGCCCGCGTCCCATCACCTTCGACCGCAGTACGGCACTGGCGCGGGACGACGTGCTTTATCTTCGCAATGATCACCCGATGATAATGTCGGCACAGGAATATCTTCTCTCCAGCGACAAGGGCAATACCGCATTGTTGATCGACGACTCCCTGCCGCAGCGTACGGTCATACTCGAAGCTGTCTACGTGCTTGAATGCATCGCCCAAAAAGGTCTGAACATCGAGCGTTACCTGCCGCCAAAACCAATCAGCATTGCCGTCGACACGCGCCTGCAAATCCGTCCGGATTTCGCACCAAACGAACGAGCAGCCCATCGTGCCGGCGACCGTGCCTTTGATTTGAGTTCAATGCGCAAGATATTGAACATGCTGATCCCGCCCATGCTCGAAAAAACACGCGTGCAGGCGCAGGTCAATGCACAAAACGAAATAGATCTCGCCCTGCAAAAAGCCGACGGCCTGTTGCGGCACGAGATTGACCGCCTGAAAGCCTTGTCATCCAAGAATCCGGCAGTGCGCCCGGAAGAAATCAAGGCGCTGGAAACAGAACTGGAACAGCTTCACAAGGCCTTGCCGCAATCGAGACCCCGACTGGATGCATTGCGACTCGTAACGAGCCCGGACTTTTTATCGATGCGCCGCTGAACTATTTCTTCGCCGGCACTTTCTTCATTGCAACGCTAAAATCATCAAAAGACAATGGCAGGTAGGCACTACGAATTTCGGGACCTGCAACCTCGTTGAACCTGAGTCTTTTCGCAACAGACCCCAACGCTCTTGCATAACTTGCATCCGGTAACGAATCGACCGTAATGGCGCGCAATACATTGCCCTTGGAATCGATCAATAGAAGAAACATGGCATAGCCTGGACTCTTCATCTTTCTCGCAGTCATTTCACCGGCATTTATATTGGGCCCGGATACCATCTCGATAATTGTGCCCGGCCCACTCTTGGTTTCATTCAGGCAGCTCGCGTATTTCAAAGCCTCTGCCTTCTTTTTTTCATCGGAACGATTGGACATGATGCGATGATTGTAGCTGGCATGGAAATTGAGCAAATCCTCGCGGAAGACCTGGTCGCTGTAGAGTTTTTTATCTTTATTGGTGAACTGCATTATGCGTTGGAGCAGGTAAGCTTGATAAGCCTGATTGCCGGTATCTTTTCTCTTTAATGCATCGATCTCGCTATAGTGCGCAAAAACTTGAGCCCAGAGCATTGCATCACGATAATTTTTATTCTTTAGTTCAATTTCAGCCATGCCGGCCATTGCCTGATAGTTGCCGGCAATCGCTGCATTGCTTAAAAACACTTTAGCCTTAGCGGAATCTTCGGCAAAAAGATTAGCAGGATGCTTCTCGCCCAAACGATAGAGCGAGCCCATCAGATATTGTGATTGCTCGTCACCCATACTGGCCGACACGCGTAAACCTTCGATTTCTCTCTGCTTATTGGCCTGCAATACTTCGGGATCAAAAAGCTTACCTGCTTGATAACAGTAGTCCGGCTTTTCGGTGACGGTTCTAATTTGAACCGGATTGATATCCTGAGAAAAGACCGTTGTGGGTAATAATAAAGAGCCTAGGACCAAGGTCCATTTTGTACCGAAACTCATGATTTTCCCTTGTTTATTTGACCAATCTTGGCCCGCGTTTTCTGAAAGGCGGCTGGCCACGCCAGTAGCGGATCATCAGCCAGCCAAACAACATGCCACCAAGATGGGCGAAATGTGCAATACCCGATTGCGTACCTGTTACACCCATCAACAGGGAAATCACGCCGAATATGATCACCATCGTGCGTGCTTTCATCGGAATAGGCGGAATGATCAGCATCATTTGCTGGTTCGGAAACAGCATGCCATAAGCCAACAATAGTCCAAACACGCCACCTGATGCACCTATGGTGGGATAAATGGAATCGCCAAGAATACCGCTACTCACTAGCAGCAATTGAATGAACCCGGCACCCATCGTGCAGGCCAGCAGATATTGAATATATTTACGTGGACCCCAGGTCTGCTCGAGCACTGCTCCGAACTGGAACAAGGCAATTGCATTGAAAAACAGGTGGACGAAGCTGCCGTGCAAAAACCCATAGCTCAGCAACTGCCACGGATAAAAACCCGTCGTTATCAAAGTGCCATCGGTGGCTGTTCCTACAACATGCTGCCCCCAGGGCCACAGCGCAAATAGCAGTTCGAGTTCTACCGGCATCAGCTGCTGCAGTAAAAATACGCCACTCAAAATGAAGAGCAGCAATTTGGTAACGCGGGGCAAATGCACGATGTCATCTCCTTGGAACAGCCGGTATGATAGCCAATATGAGTGCGGAATCGTCAGACATCAAGGCCATCAGCGAAAAAATCAGTCTTGACGGGTGGTCGGATGGCGATGGCTTGTTTCATACGGACCTGCTGCTCGAATTGCGCGAAGAAGTGCGTCTTCACGAATTTGCAGACGCACTAAGCCTGGCACATACCGGACACAATGAATCCAAAATGCTTTCCGCCGTCCGCGGTGATTCCACCTTGTGGCTTGACGACCCTAGATGCGGCGATGCATCGAAAAAATTCCTTGTCTTGCTCGACATTTTAAGAATCGAACTAAACCGTTCATTGATGCTTGGTCTCGTATCGGTCGAAGCCCATTACGCAGCGTATCCGGCAGGTGCAGTCTACGGCAGGCATCGCGACAGTTTTCGCGACAATGACGCAAGAGTGTTGTCGCTGGTTTGTTATTTAAATACGGAATGGCCCGATAACGCGGGCGGTGCCTTGCGTCTGCACCTGACCGAAGGACATCGAGACATCGAACCAAAACTCGGCACGAACGTCATTTTCCTTAGCGGCGACATCGAACATGAAGTGATGCCGTCGACTCAAACACGCTACAGCATTGCCGCGTGGTTTCGACAGCGGGAAATTCAGCTTCGTTGAGTTTTTTTGTTTTTGGCCGCTGCCGGTGGCGCCCAAAGGATTTCATCCAGCGTGGCTGCTGCCTTGTGACCTTGTACTTTTCCATTGACGACTTCAACACCCTCAGAACGAAGCCGTTTAATTTGTTCGACGTAATGCGGCGAATCTTTCGGAAATGCAATGCGACCATCGGATCGCAGAATACGGTGCCATGGCAATTCCGGATCGTCATTATCGGAAAGTAGTCGCGCCACCATACGAGCACGGCCCGGGAGTCCGGCGCGACGGGCTATTTCACCATAACCCGCAATCTCGCCTTTCGGCACTTTGCGAATGGCTTCGGTGATCTTCTCGGGGGCAGACTTTGTGGCCATAGCGGGCTAGAATATGCCTTCCAAGGAGAAGAGTCATGCGTAGTTTCGAGTCAATCCGCAGCCATGTGGAAGGTAAATATAAAGTCACTGCACGCGAACCCTATCTGGTTTGCGTAGAACTATCTCTCGACCAGGGTACGCGCCACCAAAGCATCTTTCTGTCGGAGCTTGAAGCGGAAGACAGTCGCAAATATTTGCGCATCAGCACGGCTGTCGCGCCCATGACCGGTCTTGATGCAAAAAAGATGCTGGCTTTTAATTGGCAAAGTCGCGTCGGTTTTATGGCAATCGGTGAACTCGATGGCGTGCCTTATCTGCAACTCTGCGAAAACCGTCCCTTTGACAGCCTTGATGCACCGGAACTTGACCGCCTGATTCTGGAAATCGGTGGTGTTGGCGACAATCTGGAGCGTATGTTGTCCGCCGGCGGCGATTTGCATTAAGCACCAGGAGATTGCATCGCGCATTTAAAAAGGGCCCGAGGGCCCTTTTTAAATGCGCAAATCCTGAGCTTTGAATTTCAATCCCAACCCATCGAGATCAAAAATTTCAATAAGCCATAGGCCATCAATCCCGCCGCCGGAATGGTGAGTATCCAGGCCCAAACAATCCTTTCAATAACGCTCCATTTCAGTGCTCTGGGATTTTTTGCAAAACCGACACCCATGATCGCAGTAGAAATACTGTGTGTAGTGGAAACCGGCATGCCGAAATGGGCGGCCAGCGTCAGAATGGTGGCCGAGCTGGTTTCAGCAGCGAAACCATTGATCGGATGCAACTTCACCATCTTATGCCCGAGCGTTTTGATGATTTTCCAGCCGCCCATCGCCGTACCCATGGCCATGACAAGGGCGCAGGTATAGATAATCCAGTTGTCGATATCCTTCTCGCCTCCATCCGGATGAAGGAACGAAAGCCAGGCCGGCAAACTGTCGAGCGTTCCACTTGCCTGTGCGCCAAAAATTGCGAGAGCAATGATGCCCATGGTTTTTTGCGCATCATTGGTGCCATGCGCAAAACCCATATACGCGGCACTGGCAATTTGAGCCTTGCCGAAAATGGTATTGATCCAGCGTGGACGCGAGATCTGGCCAATCCATCCCCCCATGCTGTTCATTTTTGAAATGCCGGCCATCAACAGACCCATCACTACGAGGCCCAGAGTAAATCCGGCCACCGGCGAACTCAGCATGGGAATGACTACTTTCCACAATATACCTTTGTTCTCGGTCCAGACTTCGGCAGTTTGAGACCAGATCAGGGCATCGAAATTATTATCTGAGCCTGCCAAAGCGGCACCACAAAGCCCACCAATAAGCGCATGGCTTGACGATGATGGCAATCCGAAATACCAGGTAATCAGGTTCCAGATAATGCCGCCCGACAAGGCACAGATAATCAACTGCGAAGTGATATTGACGACTTGGGCATCGACCAGACCGGAGGAAATCGTTTTTGCGACAGCCGTACCATACAGCGCACCAATCAGATTCATAATGGCAGCCATCATCACCGCCTGCATCGGCGTCATGACCTTGGTGGCCACCACGGTCGCAATGGAATTGGCCGTATCGTGAAAACCGTTGATGAATTCGAATACTAATGCGGTCAAAATGACCAGCAGAAGAAGCGTAAGTGCTAACACGTGACGCTCCTTAACTGTTTTTCAGGACTATCTGATAAATCACGTTTCCGGCATCACGGCAGCGGTCAATGGCTTTTTCCAGAATTTCGAATAAATCTTTCAGAATCAGATAACGCATTGGATCGGTTTCGCGGGTATAGCTTTCACGATACATATCGAGGATCAGGCGATCTGCCTCCGCTTCGATGGCCTGCAACTTGTCATTGAGAAGTTTGGAATGATCAAGGTTCATGCCTTTACGCAACAGACCAACCATTTCCTCAAGCACCACGCAGGCTTTCTCCAGCATGACGGCACGCGAGGCGAAATCGACCTCTCCCATGCGATCGGAAGCAATGGTGTAGCGCTCGGCAAATTTTTCGACGGTCTTGGGGATCTTGTATAAAACACTGTTGAGTGCTTCGATGTCTTCCCGCTCCAGAGCTGTTACGAAAGTATTGACTAACTCCTGGCTAATCTGGGCGGCAATGTCTTTCTCGCGCTGGCGGGCAAGCTTGAATTTATCGAGTGAGCGTTGACCTTCCGGCGCCTGAAGCAATTCGACGAGTGCGGTGGTACTTTCACGAGCTGCGCCTGCACTTGCTTCCAGCAAGCCGTAAAACTTATCACCCTTGCCGAAAATCGTTTGCAAAGAAAACATGGCCAACCCCTGATTAAGCAAAAATGGATTAAATGACACTTTATTGAAAGTTTTACGTCATCTTTATGACAGGCATTATAACCCGACAAGACTTGATTTCCGACTAAATGTCATAGGCCTGCGGTATCATGTGCGCTTCGGTAGCGAACACTAAAACCATGAATAATCAACAATTTAAAGGCTTATTTACCAGCCTTTTCGTTTTCCTTTTGCCCTCGTTGGCATGGGCAAGCTCAGCCACTGGTGGAAAACTGGATCTGACCGACCATCCATTGGGCTTACTCGCAGTAGGCATTTTTGTGACGGCCTATGCCTTCGTCGTACTCGAGGAAAAGATACATCTGCGTAAATCCAAGCCGGTCTTGCTTGCTGCGGGATTGATATGGGGAATCGTCGCCTGGTATGCCGGCCAGCATACGGGCCTCGCGCCGGATTTTGCATCGAATGCCTTCCGTCATATTTTTCTGGAATTCACCGAACTGTTTTTCTTCCTGATTGTAGCGATGAGTTTTGTCGCCGCCATGACCGAACGCAACGTTTTCGAATCATTGCGCGCGGAGCTCGTAAGTCGAAACCTGAGTTACCGCTCGCTATTCTGGATTACCGGCATTGTCTCGTTCTTTCTTTCCGCGGTACTGGACAATCTGACCACCGCACTGATCATGTCGGCCGTCATCTTGGCCGTCGGTGCCGGCAACGTGCGTTTCATTACCCTAGCTTTCATCAATCTGGTTGTTGCCGCCAATGCCGGTGGCGCCTGGTGCGCCTTTGGCGACATCACGACACTAATGGTCTGGCAGGCCAGGAAGGTCGAATTTTTCGAATTCTTTTCCATTTTCGTGCCGTCACTAGTCAACTGGTTTATTCCCGCAGTCTGCATGTACTTCGCGCTGCCGAAAGAGACCCCTCCTCCCGGCATCGATAATGCGGATGTGAAATACGGCGGATGGACTACCTGTCTTTTATTTGGCATCACGATTGCCATTACGGTATCGGGCAAGCAATTCCTGCACATGCCACCGGTGTTCGGAATGTTATTCGGTCTGGGCCTGCTGCAGATTCTGGGTTATTTCATCAAACGCCACGAACATAGAAAATCCGCGCTGGACGAACCCTCGGAAAACGCAAGTTACAACATATTTGAAATCATCGCCCGCGCCGAGTGGGACACGCTGCTCTTCTTTTACGGCGTTTTGCTCTGCGTCGGCGGTCTTGCCACGATGGGATATCTGGAACTGGCTTCGGCCCGGATCTACGGCGAGCTCGGTTTTACCACCGCCAATGTCATCATGGGCCTGCTGTCGGCGATCGTCGACAACATTCCCATCATGTATGCCGTATTGCAGATGAACCCGCCCATGGATCATGGCCAATGGCTGTTGATAACCCTCACGGCGGGCGTCGGCGGCAGCCTGCTATCGGTGGGCTCTGCCGCCGGGGTTGCCCTGATGGGTGTTTCCAAGGGTCAATACACCTTTATGGGCCATTTGAAATGGACATGGGCCATCGCACTAGGTTACGTCGCAAGCATTTATACTCACCTCTGGATTAATGCTGCCCACTTCTCATGATTGAAATCCTGATCGTTATTGTACTGGTCTCGTTCAACGGCTTCTTCGCATTGTCGGAGATGGCCGTCATGACTTCACGCAAGCAGCGACTAAAGCAACTCGCGCTGACCAGCTCGCGTGCTCGCAAGGCAATGGAACTGGCCGAGCATCCGGAAAACTTTTTGTCGGCGGTACAAGTCTGGATTACGCTACTTGGATTGTTAACCGGTTATTTTGGCGGTCAATCTCTCGCGGCCCGCCTTCAGGCACCACTGATCGAGCTTGGCATTCCGCTACTCGCCAAGTACGCAGAGACCATCGCCGTTGCATTCAGCTTTACATTGATACTTTTGATATCGGTGGTCCTTGGAGAACTCGTTCCAAAACGACTAGCGACCCTGAGACCCGAAAAAATCGCCACTGCCGTCGCAATTCCGATGAGTATTCTCAGCATGATTGCACGGCCTGCCGTTGTCATACTGACACTTCTGACGCGCACACTCCTGCGCATCATGGGCCTGAGTAAAATCTCCGAAGAAAAAGTAACGGAAGAGGAAATTCGTCATCTGGTTGCCGAAAGCCATGAACAAGGCGTCATCGATCAGGATGAACGCAATATGTTGAATCGCGTTTTGCGCCTGGG
>Ga0066402_1000016_pt1 | contig 18036 bp, 16 predicted proteins | sample LakWasMeta2_LOW4_2_FD_59489 | JGI IMG/M metagenome (GOLD analysis project Ga0066402, IMG submission 59489) | Freshwater sediment methanotrophic microbial communities from Lake Washington under simulated oxygen tension - Sediment Metagenome 2_LOW4 | ecosystem: Environmental > Aquatic > Freshwater... | reverse complement strand
GCCATTCCACCAATAACTTGGGCATGATGTCGAGCAACAGGCACAAAGAATACATTCGTAGAGACCATCAAGCTTGTCTCGATCGGCGGGTGATTGCAGACGCTCGCCACTGGCGGGAGCCGAACTTTGGGTGCGAATCCACGGCTTGATCGAAGCGTACTGCGCATAGAAATGCGTCAGGTCGGGTACCAGATCCTTGATGACCGGCATATGCGGCAACGGATAAATCGGCACTTCGGCTTTTCCGCATTCGCTGATGCCCTTGGTACAGGCCAGCGTATTGGTACCGTCGATATTCATCGCGCAAGAACCGCAAATACCTTCGCGACATGAACGGCGGAAAGTCAGGGTCGGATCGATTTCGTTTTTGATCTTGATCAGCGCATCGAGCACCATCGGGCCGCAGGTGTCCATGTCGACATCGTAGGTGTCCACTCGCGGATTGGCGTTATCGTCGGGATTCCAGCGATAAATCTTGAAGCTGCGAACATTCTTCGCAGAGGAAGCGGCCGGATAGTGCTTACCTTTGCCAATCTTCGAATTTTTTGGAAGCGTGAACTCAGCCATAGTCTTATCCAATAATATTTTCAGGCGCAGGGGCGATTGATGAATCGCCCCTGCGAAAAATCAATATTTGCGTTCTGCGGGCGGAATTGAATCCACTTCACTGCTCAGCGAACTCATATGAACGGGGCGGTAATCGATCGTGACCTTGCCCTTTTCATCGATCCAGCTAAGCGTGTGTTTCATCCATTCCGCGTCGTTGCGGGTCGTGAAATCCTCGCGTGCATGCGCACCGCGAGATTCCTTGCGATTTTCCGCCGACACCATCGTGACCACGGCCTGCCCCAGCAGATTCTGCAGCTCAAGCGTTTCAATCAAGTCGGAGTTCCAGACCAGCGAACGGTCCGTTACCTTGACGTCTTCAAAACTCTTGAAAGCGGCCTGAATCTTGGTTACGCCTTCCTGCAGTGTTTCACCGGTGCGGAAAACCGCTGCGTTGTTTTGCATGACGGCTTGCATGTTGTCGCGAATTTCGGCTGTCGGCGTGCCACCGTTCGCATTACGCAATTTGTCGAAGTTGGCGAGCGACTTGTCGCAGGCACTGGCCGGCAAGGATTTGTGCGACATGTTCGGCTTGATGGTTTCGGCAGCGCGAATGGCGACTGCACGGCCGAAGACAACCAAATCGAGCAAGGAGTTGGAACCCAGACGGTTGGCACCGTGGACCGATACGCAGGCCGCCTCGCCAATCGAATACAAACCGGGAACCACGGTATTCGGGTTGCCATCTTTCAGGGTCACTACTTCGCCGTGATAGTTGGTTTGCAGGCCACCCATGTTGTAGTGGACGGTAGGCAGCACCGGAATCGGCTGTTTAGTGACATCAACGCCGGCGAATATTTTCGCGGTCTCGGCGATACCGGGTAATTTCTTGTGGATCACATCGGGATCAAGATGGGTCAGATCCAGATGGATATGGTCTTTCTTCGGACCCACGCCACGACCTTCGCGGATTTCAATCGTCATCGAACGACTGACCATGTCACGTGGCGCCAAATCTTTCACCGATGGCGCATAGCGTTCCATGAAGCGCTCGCCCTGGCTATTACGCAATATGCCGCCTTCGCCACGCACGCCTTCGGTAATCAGACAGCCGGCTCCGTAGATGCCGGTCGGATGGAATTGTACGAATTCCATATCCTGCAAAGGCAGGCCTGCACGCAGCGCCATGCCGCCGCCGTCACCGGTACAGGTATGGGCCGACGTTGCCGAGAAGTAAGCCCGGCCATAACCGCCGGTTGCGAGTACCACGCCATGGGCGCGGAAAAGATGCAGACTGCCGTCGGCCATATCGAGTGCCAGAACACCGCGGCAAGCACCTTCGTCGTCCATGATTAAATCGAGTGCGAAGTATTCGATAAAGAATTTCGCATCGTGCTTCAAAGACTGCTGGTACAAAGTGTGCAAAATCGCATGGCCGGTACGGTCGGCTGCTGCGCAAGTACGCTGTGCCGGAGGTCCTTTGCCGTACTTGGTTGTCATGCCGCCGAATGGACGCTGGTAAATCTTGCCCTCTTCGGTGCGCGAAAAGGGAACGCCGTAGTGTTCCAACTCGATGATGGCCGGAATCGCTTCCCGGCACATATATTCGATCGCATCCTGATCACCCAGCCAATCCGAACCTTTGACGGTATCGAAAAAGTGGTAACGCCAATCATCTTCACCCATATTGCCCAACGCGGCTGAAATCCCGCCCTGGGCGGCAACGGTATGGGAACGGGTCGGAAATACTTTGCTGATACAGGCCGTTTGCAAACCTTTCTGCGCCAGTCCGAAGGTAGCGCGCAAGCCTGCACCGCCTGCGCCGACGACTACCATGTCGTATTTGTGTTCGGTAATTTTGTACGCCGTCATGATCTAGTTCGCCTCAGGCAGAAAATACGATGCGGCCAATCGCGATAATCGCGGCGATGGCGGCAATGGCATAAATGAATTTGATTAGCAGTTGCAGCGTGATTTCCTGCCAGCCGTGGATATAGTCTTCCACCACCACTTGCAGGCCCAACCGGGCATGCCAGCACATGGCAATAATGAAGCTGACCAGCAATGTGGCATTCAATGGTTTGGCAATGGCGGCTTTCACGCTGTCTTGGTCAGCGCCAATCAGGCTCACGGCGAAATAGATAAACCAGGGCGCCAATACCAACAGGGCGATGGCGGTGACGCGTTGCATCCACCAGTGATTGACGCCGTCTTTTGCAGAGCCCAAACCGCGGGCGGTAGCCAATGGGTCGCGCATGTCGGTCATTGGACACCTCCGCTCAGGGCAACAAACCAAAGTAATCCCGTGAGACCTATTGCCAATGCGATGACCAGATAGCCGGTTTTCACGACCGTTTCGATTTCCATGCCCCAACCAATATCCCAAAGCAAATGACGTATGCCGTTCAACAAGTGATAAACCAGGCTGGCGGAAAAGGCGAAGAGCGCCAACTTGCCAAACCACGAAGCAAGAATTTGCTGGCACCAGACATAGCACTGTGCATCGCTGGCCACGCAGACTAGCCAAGCGGCGATCAGCAGGCCGCCAATGGCGTTGACGACACCGGTGGCACGGTGAACTATGGACAGAAAACTGGTGATTTGCGGCTTGTACACTTGCAAATGCGGAGATAACGGTCGCTGTCTAGCTGCCATGGATGCTCTCTCTTTTAGTCAATCTAATGATAAGAATTCAGATGCGACAATCGCGTCAAAAATCGATGCAGCGACCGTTCTTTTCCCAGTCGCCGTAGCGTGTTGGCTCGGGCCCCTTGCGACCACCTATCTCCGTCGGCAAGTTCATGTCCGGCTCGCTCGATGCATTCGAAGGCACCGGGGGAACAATATCTTCGTCTGTGTCGGGTTTCTGGCCTATCATCTGCTTTCTTATTCTCAAAGCGTAATTTTAATTCCCGCGCCTATGTCCGACAAGCTGAATTTTCGCCCCGAATCCTTGACCATACTGGAAAACTATCGACTTTTGGTGCTGGAAGGCCCGGATGCCGTGGCTTTCATTCAGGCCCAAAGCATGAATGACGTAAAGGCGCTGAAGGATAGCCAGTGGCATTGGAATGGACTGTTAAACCCGAAAGGTCGCTTGATTGCGCTATTCGCCCTAGTTCGAATTCGCGCCGATTTGCTCTATCTGATCTTTCCAGACTTCCCCGCTGAAAAAATCCACATGCATTTGCAGCGTTTTATTTTCAGAAGCAAAGTGAAGATCCGTGTCGATACAGAAACGGTATTTGCCGCCGAAATGAACCCTGCATCGACTTCGGAGTTGCCCCGCGATTTCATTTCTGGCGATATCGAAAACGGTTTGGCATTGGATTTTTCATCCGGGAGCCTGTCGCGAAGGCTTTGGCTTCTTCCCAGGTTGACCGCCCTCGACTTATCCAGTGACGGAAACACCCAATGCCTGTGGCGTGATGCCGACATCGAACATGGCCTGCCACGACTGGATGAAAACCAGAGCGAACTTTGGACCCCACAAATGCTTAGCCTTGATCGCTTGCATGCCTTCAGCCTCAAGAAAGGCTGCTACCCAGGCCAGGAAATCGTTGCCCGTACCCATTATCTGGGCCAAGCCAAACGGCACACCCGGCTTATCAGAGGGCAACAGCTTGAGGCTGGAGCGGCGGTTTTTCGATCCGGTGAAAAGGTCGGCGAACTAATCTGCACTGACTCGAACCGAAATATCGGGCTGGCCATGCTCCAGAGCATCAACGATGGCGATCCATTGCAATGTGGTGAAAACGAAGTGAAACATTTACAAGCTTTAACAGGTTTACAGCGACCCAATTAGCATTTTGTGGCGCTTTCGTTAGCACAAATATTGGCTTAAGGCGTATTCTCTGCTATATCGAGTTTTGCATGAGTAGGAGGAACACTATGGAAAATCAAAAGATTAAACATGCTGGCTCATTGGCCGGTCTCGTCATGACCAGCCTAGCCCTGTTGTTTGGATCCATGCAGGCCAATGCTGCAACCTACACGCTCACGGTAGAACCCAACTATCCGACGGCGCAGGCCCAGGAGGTTTACAAACCTTTGCTGGGCTACCTGTCAAAGTCCACCGGTCATACTTTCGTCCTGAAAATCGCACCGAATTATCACGTGCATTGGCGAGACATGCGCGGCAAGGCCAAAGTCGACTTCACTTTCGAAGAAGCCCATTTCACCGACTATCGTGCAAAGCGCCAACGCATGATTCCGCTGGTGCGGGTGGTCGAGCCCACCAAATACACCCTGCTGATCAGTGACGAAATGGCCTCCGGTGGCGTACAGGGTTTGATCGGACACCGTATCACCAGCATGTCCTCGCCTAGCCTGGGGTATCTCCTGCTTGGCGAAATCTACCAAAATCCTATCGCTCAGCCCGAGATCAAATCCTTCGCAGCCAACTTGAAAGATGGTGTGGAAATGATCTTTGCCGGCGAATCGGACGGCGCCATGGTGCCAAGCTATATCGCCGATCAATACAGCAACTTGCAGCCTGCCATGGTCACCCGAGAAATGCCGGGGCGTGCTCTTTCGGCACATGAAGACGTGCCAGCCGATGTTCGTAAAGCCGTCAGCAACGCGATGCTTAAATTGCACCTCGACAACAATCTTTACGATGTGATCAGTGAAATCGGCACCGCAAAGTTCGTTCCGACCAACGCCGCCGCCTATGCGGGAAGCGAGCGACTGCTCAGTGCCGCCTACGGTTATGCGCCACCGCGTTATGCTACTTCGGCGCCGGCAAAACCAGCCACGGCCCCAGCTCCCAAGCCCAAGCCCTAGCCCTAGCATCAAATTATGCTTTCCAACAAAAACCCCAGGCATGCCTGGGGTTTTTTATTGATCTATGATGCTGCCCGATTCAGTTTTCGGTATCGAAATAAATGATGTCATTGGCATTGACGGCGCCCGATTGGCCCATGCTAATGGTGCCGGATTTACGTAAATGCAATTCGTCGCGATGCAGGCGCAGTTCGTCATCGTCTCCCAGCTTGACATAGGTCGCATTGGTCGATCGATCGGCGATCATGAAGTGGCCGCGTTTAAATTCGATCTGTGCATGGCTGCGGCTGACCCAATCAGCCTCGACGGTCAGATTGTTGGTGCCTTCACGACCCATCATGAAGGGTTCCGAGTTTTGGTCGAGATGAATAAGCTTGCCACGATGCCGTAATGTCAATTTCGATATGACATGATCGGCGCCCGGCAAATCCGACAGTTTGATGGCACTCTGAACCATGGTCATGCCTGACGTATCTTCTTGCCAGATAACGTCAACGATATCGATGGGAAACAGTTTTCCGTTAACCCTGGCTTTGCCTAGACTGCGGGTTTCAGGCATTTTGCCGGAGACAGACTTGGTCGTGCTTTGGGTGGTGACGATTTGTTCGCGCTTGGCCAGCGAGGCCATGCGGGCTGCGGTATTGACTGCATCGCCGTAAACATCGCCGTTTTCGTCGAGTGCTTCGCCGTAATGCAAACCGATGCGGATAGCCAGGTTATCGCGAACGAAATTGATATCCCGTGCCATCTTGCGCTGCATATCAACGGCGGCAAGTATGCCGTTCATGGCGCCCGGGAGCGTACACATGATTTCGTCGCCGATCGTTTTGATCACGCGACCGCCATGCTGCACGCAGATGTCCGACAAGGCCGTTAATACCGAAGAGATCAGGCGACGGGCTTCGACATCGCCTTTGGTTTCGAATATGCGCGTACTGCCGCTGACATCGGCAAACAAAATGGCTTGTGGACGTGATGAACTCATACCGTGAGTGTAAACCTTAGCAGGCGAGCTTGGCAGCTCTACGTGGAATATAACGAGGTTAAGCCAACTCCCCGGCCATGGCGACAATATCGGCCTCGCTGGGGATGACCAGAAATGCCGCACCCGCCAGAGGCGTATAGGTATCCTGGCCCACGACGCGCCTCAGCGGTTTCGCACCCTGCCCCGACTCGACTACCGCAGTAATGATGCCTTCACCTACGCCGGCGCTTCTGCGACCTTCGTCAACCACCATGATGCGTGCACATTCGGCCGCATGCTTGGCGATTTCGTCGGTATTGAGTGGCTGCAACCAGCGCAAATCAACGACCCGAACCTTCCATCCGTGATTCTTTTCGATATCGCGGGCGGCGCGCAGGCTCATCGGAACACCATTTCCGAATGTGAAAATCACCAGGTCTTTCGCGGTCGCGTCATAGACCCGTGCGGAACCTATCTCCATCGACTCTTCGGGTGAAGGGTATTGAGTTAGCCAAAGCCCGTCACCGGCTTCGTATAGATCCTTGGTCATGTAAAGGGCAATTGGCTCCAGGTAGGCGCAGACGCGACCATCGACTTTCGCCAGAGCCGTCATGCTGCGTAGCATGGTGGCGGCATCGTCGCCACGACTTGGGCAACCGACAACCAGACTGGGGATATCACGCAAGGCGGTAATAGAATTGTCGTTGTGGAAATGACCGCCAAAGCCGCGCTGATAACCCAGCGATGCAATGCGCATGACCATAGGATTCCTGAATTGGCCATTGCTGAAGAATTGGAGTGAGCAGGCCTCGCCGCGAATCTGATCGCAGGCATTGTGGAAATAGGCCAGATACTGGATTTCCGGCAATGGCATCATGCCCATGTTCGAGAAACCCTGGGCAAGGCCCAAAATCATGGTTTCATCAAGCAAGGTGTTGAATACGCGTGCGCCCTTGAACGACTTTTGCAGGCCTTTGGTGACGGTATAAACACCGCCTTTCTGGGCGACATCTTCGCCGAACAACAATGTCTCCGGATATTTGCAGAACAAATCGTGCAACGCGTTATTAATCTGGATTGCCATATGGCGCGGCGCCAGTTTTTCCGGCAGCTTGTCTTCGCCGCCAAAGACGGCAAGCCGCTTTTCGGCGTAATCCGTGCGTGCCGCTTCGACTTTGACTTTCTCGGGAGTATACGGAGCCAAAGGTGCCATCACGTCGGCCAGATTATCCAATTTTGGCAAGCTGTCGGCTTTGTCCGCCGCGGCAAAACAGAGCTTGCGCGTTGCTTCGTATTTCGCCAGCACTTCGTCTTTGCTCATCAGCCCGGAGCTCAGCGCGATCTCGGCCGAGCGCAACAGAGGATCACTCGCCTCCACGGCCATCAGCTCTTCAAAACTGCGCCACTCGATTTCGAAATCGGTACCGGCATGGCCCATGATGCGGGTCGTTTTGAGATGCAGGAACGTCGGACGACGCGTGGTACGGCAATGATTCACGGCGCGGGCAACCTGCTCGTACCCGCTGGCGATATCAAGACCATCGGCAAAGAAATAATCAAGCCCGGGTCGCTGCTGGAATGCATTGGCGATCCAGCCACTCGGTGTTTTTACCGAAATGCCTATGCCATTGTCTTCGCAGACATATAGAACCGGCGCGGGCAGTTTTTGGTATGCCGTCCACTGCGCGGTATTGAAGGCGGTTTGTGCGGTCGCATGATTACTGGACGCATCGCCGAAAGTACAAATGGCGATCGAATCTTCGGGAATCGGCAAGGTATGGCCAATTCGCTTGGCCTGCTCGATCGCTATTGCCGTGCCAAGCGCTTTGGGAAGGTGCGAAGCAATCGTCGATGTTTGCGGCAAAACCCACAATGGTTTACTGCCCCAGACCTTGTGGCGACCGCCGGAGATCGGGTCCTCTTTGCTCGCGGCGAAACTCAGTGCGGAATCCATGATGGGATCCATGCCCGGCAATTTGCGGAAACGCTCGGCCATAAAGCCGCCAGAACGATAATGCAGGAACGCCGGATCGGTGTGGCGCGTGAGGCGCGCGACCATCGCGTTGCCTTCGTGGCCGGAAGATCCAATCGTATAGAAAACCTTGTTTTGCACACGCAACACGCGCGCCATGAGATCCAGATGACGGCTGATCAGTTGCGATTCGAACAGGTCGGCAAAATCCCGGGCAGTACAAAGGCTGCCGGGCAAGATTTCTTCATCGGGCGTCGGTTTTCCATCCACATGGCCGGACCAGTTGTTGACGAATTCGATGAAGTTTTCATCGCAAACCAGAGCGCGGTTGACGTTTTTTTGGCGGGCAGGAATCAGTACGGGTTGGGCAGACATAGAAGTTTTATCTTTGTATTAATTTTCTTGAGCCACAAAGCCCGTTTGCAAGCGAACACGTTGCAACCAGTTTTGCAGATGGGGGTAACGCGACAAGTCGAAACCGCCGATGGCAGCATCGTGGGTGTAGGCAAACAATGCGATATCGGCAATCGAAAAGCCGCTTTCGACCAGATACTCCTGCCCGGCCAGATGCTTTTCCATGACAGCAAGCGCCTGATATCCGCGTTCGAGCAAACGTGGCAGATCGGCATGGCGAGCATGATCCTCCGGTAGATATTTTTTGATGAAACGGGCGACCGCGACGTAGGGCTCGTGACTGTACTGTTCGAAAAACAACCATTGCAGGATATTCGCCTGCAGCCATTTGTCTTTCGGGAACAGGTTCGTATCGCTGGCCAGGTAGCAAAGGATCGCATTCGATTCGGGCAGGTATTTGCCCTCTTCCGTTTCCAGCAGCGGAACTTTGCCGTTCGGGTTTTTGGCGAGATATTCCGGCGTGCGGGTTTCACCGGCAGCGCTGTTCACTTCGACCCAGCGATATGGCCCCGCCAATATCTCAAGCAACAATTGAACTTTGTAGCAATTGCCGGAAGATTTCATGCCGTAAATCGTGTTCATGGTTTACAGGCCCACTCGCTTGCGGTTTTCCGACCATTGCTCGCGCGTCTGTTGCCAGACTCCGACTTCGAGACTGATCGGCGCAGGCAACACTGCCTGCCGCTGATATTTCGATCCGAGCTTTTCGGCCAAGCCAATCGATGCAATGTTTTCGTCGAGGATGGTATGAATGACTTCGGACCAATTCAGATTTTCAAACGACCAATCGATCGTCGCGGCAGCGGCTTCGAGGGCGTAACCCTTGCGCCAATAATCGGCATGCAGGCCCCAGCCGACTTCGGTGCCTGGCCAGTCGAGCGGTTGCCAGGGCCCGATGCGTCCCATCCATTTTCCACTCGATTTTTCGATCACAGAAAACATCGCATAACCATGCGATGCCCAGGCACCGATCATGGTCATCAGGCTGCGCCAGGCATTCGAAGGACTCTGCACACCACCGAGATGGCGCATGGTCTCTTCATGTTCGGCAAAACGAATCCAATCGTGCAAGTCCTCCAGTGTCGGGGGACGCAGGATCAGGCGAGGCGTTTCAATGACGATGGATGACGGAGCCCTCATGCAGGTTCCAGCACTAACGATTGCAGGGATACTTGCTTCCCGCCATTGCCGGTAAATTGCCGGCCGATTTCCTTGAAACCGTAGCGCTGATGGAAACGATTCGAAGCTTCGTTGGGCGGATCGATATCGAACTCGCAGGCAATAGTGATGGCATGGGGGCTTCGTGCAAAAGCAAAGACATCGTCGTAAAGCCGATTGCCGACGCCCTTGCCTTGGTAGACCTTGCTCACGACGATGCGATCGACGTAGAAAAAGCGCTCAAAACGATTCGCAAACCAGCGGTAATTGATGCTGTCGTAACTTGCACCTTCACGAAATGCCAGCAGAAAGCCGGCAATATCGCCATCATCATCGACGACACGGTGATAGGCAGCTTCCGCGTGCAGGACGTCAAGCCGCTCAGGCGTCAGCGGGCTCAAAAAATGAACGGATTCTTCGTTCAAACGAAGAATCCGTTCAAAATCCGCTGGGCTGGCATCTCGAATCAGCATGGTCCATTAAAACGCGTTGATGCCGGTCAACTCGCGACCGATCACGAGTTGATGCACAGTCTCGGTACCTTCGTAGGTGATGACCGATTCCAGATTCAACGCATGGCGAATCGGGCAGTATTCCGTCGTGATACCGGCACCGCCGAGGATGTCGCGCGCTTCGCGGGCAATATCCAGCGCCATGCGAACATTGTTCCATTTCGCCAAGCTGACCTGGGTTGGCTGCATATTACCGGCATCTTTCAAACGGCCCAGCTGCAGGCTCAGCAATTGCGCCAGGGTAATACGACGTGCCATGTCGGCCAGTTTCAATTGGATCGCCTGATTCGCAGCCAATGGACGGCCGAACAGGATACGGGTTTTGCAGTACTCGGTGGCTTCGGTCAAACAAGCCTGGGCGGCGCCAATAGGGCCCCAAGTGATGCCGTAGCGAGCTTGCGTCAAGCAGCCAAGCGGACCTTTCAGGCCTTTTACATTGGGCAGACGGTTGGCATCGGGCACGCGCACATTGTCGAAGAACAATGCCGATGTTACCGAAGCGCGCAAGCTCATTTTCTTGTGAATTTCCTGCGCCGCGAATCCTTTCATGTCTTTTTCAACGATGAATCCCTGGATACCTTCGTCAGTCATCGCCCAGACAATCGCGATGTGTGCAAGATTGCCATTGGTGATCCACATTTTGGCGCCGTTGATCACCCAGTCATCGCCGTCTTTTTTGGCGGTGGTTTTCATGTTCATCGGGTCCGAGCCGCCATGGGGTTCGGTCAAACCGAAGCAGCCGATGATTTCGCCCTTGGCCATGCCAGGCAAATACTTCATGCGCTGCTCTTCGGAGCCGTAGGCATAGATCGGATACATGCACAGCGAGCTTTGCACGGAGACAAAACTGCGGATTCCGGAATCGCCCCGCTCCAGTTCCTGGCAGATCAGGCCGTAGCTGACCGAATTAAGGCCGGCACAACCGTATTTTTCAGGCAGCGATGAACCGAGCAACCCCATCGATGCAATTTCAGGCACCAGCTCTTTCGGAAAACGACCTTCGCTGAAAGCATCTCCGATAATCGGGATGATTTTTTCATCGGTAAAACGCGCCACCGCGTCTTGAATCATGCGCTCCTCTTCGGAAAGCAGGGAACGGATATCGTATAAATCGGTCGGATTGAGGGCCATCGGGATTGCCTTGCGTGAAAAGACCGCCATTTTAGCGGTTTATAAAGGCCAGCGGCACCCCCAAAACACATGTATTCGTGCTGAATTGACGCGATTTTGACCTGCAATTTTCGTATTGCCCATGTTATACAACACGCTGGTTTTCTGGAGAAATTGGATGTCCAACCCCCTGCTAGGACCCATCATGGGTTTCGCCTCTCGCCTGCGCTTTCCGACACTTTTTCTGGTCATAGCCGGGCTGTTTGCGTTTGACCTGGTCATTCCCGACTTCATTCCTTTTCTGGACGAAATCATGCTTGGCCTGGGCACAATCTTGCTCGCATCCTGGAAAAACCGGAAAGCACCGATCGACAACGGCAAGCCTCCGATCGAAGGCGAATTCAAGAAAGATTGATCATGGGCCTGGACTTGTTCGACAGCCACAGCCATCTCGATGCACCTGAATTCGAGCATGACCGCAGCGAAGTGATTCTCCGAGCACAGGCTGCGGGCGTGAAGCAGCAATTACTTCCGGCGGTCGAACACGCAAGCTGGAAGCATCTGAAGGAAGTCTGCGAGCGTCACACCGGGTTATATCCGGCCTACGGCTTGCATCCGATGTTTCTTGCCTCGCATCGACCCGAACACATTCCCGCCCTTCGCACATGGATTGAAAAAGAGAATCCGAATGCCGTTGGTGAATGCGGTCTGGATTTTTTTGTGGAGGGATTGGATGCGGAGCAACAGCGTTTCTATTTCATCGAACAATTGAAGCTGGCGCGTGAATTTGAATTGCCGGTTATCGTGCATGCACGTCGCGCAGTTGACGAGGCGATCGCCAGCATCAGGCGGATCGGAGTCTCCAGTGGCGTGATCCACAGTTATTCCGGCAGTGAGGAGCAAGCCCGACAATTATTCAATCTGGGTTTTTCGCTGGGCATCGGCGGCCCCATCACCTATGACCGTGCCCGGCGTTTGCGCCGTCTGGTTGCAGCAATGCCGATCGAATATCTCATGCTGGAAACCGATTCGCCCGACCAGCCCAATGCCGATTATCGGGGCTTGCGCAACGAACCTGCACGTCTAGTCGATGTACTGAAAATCGTTGCTCAATTGCGTGACCAGCCGGAGGCAGACATAGCGCGCGTCACGACTGCCAATGCCGAGAAGATGTTTTTGAGATAGATAAGGTCCTATCTTCTCAATCCCGAATCGGCGTCACCGTTGCGCCCGGTGTGACATCGCCAACGACATCGGCACCTTTGGGCGGCGTAAAAGTAAAGTCGTTTTTGGAAAACTTGGGGTTGCGTTGCCACTGGGTAAAGCTGATTACCGTGCGCTGCCCCAACCCATCGTATAACTCCATGCGAGCCAGCCCCGTGGGTGAAAAGCCCAGCATCGCTTTCTCGAAGGGTGCGTCATCCGGCTTTTTGGGTTTCAACAACAGCCACACCAGACCATTTTTGTTTGCTGCCTCACTGACGATGAATTGCCGCTCCATCTCGCTGCGATCAATCAAAACGGCGAGCGGGCTATTGGACTCTTCCGCACTCTGGTTGCGAACCGTGACTTGTTCCAGATCGGGATCGTAAATCCAGATGTGATTGCCATCGGCCACAATCGTTTGCGGATAGGGCTTCAAGGTCTGCCAGCGAAATTGCCGAGGCGCTTTGAGTTTGACCATGCCGCTGGATTTATCGGTGACTTTGCCATCCGGGTTGTAAACCGTTTGCTCGAATGGACTGCTCAAACCCTGAAGATTTTTCGTGAATGTCTCCATTTGCTGGCGTGCGCCTGCGTGGACAACACTGGTTACCGAAAACGAGAGAATAAAAAGAGTGCGAATGATGGTTTGCATGGGTCGTTACTGAAGAATTTCGGGGAGTGTGCAAGAACATGGATGAATGTAGAAAGAATCACCAGAAATGCAGTGGCGGCTTCGAGCGCGAACAATCTGGCAGTCTTTTCTTTGCCTGATGGCGCTACCGCGAAATAAAAATCAATTTCGCGGCGGCGGTGGAGCCAATACCGAACGATCGCCATTGTGTTCAGGACGCGAAACGATACCGGCCGCCTCCATGGCTTCGACCAATCGCGCTGCACGGTTGTAACCAATCTTCAATCGGCGCTGCACGCCGGAGATGGAAGCACGGCGGGACTCGGTCACGATTTTGACAGCCTCGTCGTATAGCGGATCGCTTTCATCGCCACCACCGCCACCGGATTCCGGCAGACCGCCTGCGCCGACAACCACGCCATCCCCCATCATCTGCACTTCGTCCAACACGCCGGAGATGTAATCGATACCGCCACCGTGCTGCTTAAGATGTTCGACCACTCGATGCACTTCCTCGTCGCTGACGAATGCGCCGTGAATACGTTCAGGCATTGCCGTACCGGGCGGCAGATAAAGCATATCGCCATGACCCAGCAGGGTTTCGGCGCCGCTCTGATCGAGAATGGTGCGCGAATCGATTTTGCTCGATACCTGAAAGGCGATACGTGTCGGAATATTGGCCTTGATCAAACCGGTAATCACGTCCACCGAGGGACGTTGCGTCGCGAGAATCAAATGGATACCGGCAGCACGGGCTTTCTGCGCCAGGCGCGCGATCAACTCTTCGACTTTCTTGCCGACGATCATCATCATGTCGGCAAATTCGTCGATGAACACCACGATAAACGGCAGCGTTTCAAGCGGACGCGGTGCTTCGTTCAATTCCGGATTCGGTTTGAACAAGGGGTCCATCAAAGGCTGGCCTGCCGCCTGCGCATCCAGTACTTTGCGATTGAAGCCTGCCAGATTTCGTACACCCACCGCCGACATCAGTTTGTAACGCCGCTCCATTTCGGCGACGCACCAACGCAGGCCGTTGGCGGCTTCTTTCATGTCGGTAACGACCGGTGCGAGCAAATGCGGAATACCCTGGTAAACCGAGAGTTCCAGCATTTTCGGATCGATCATCAGCATGCGAACTTCTTTTGCGCTCGCCTTGTAGAGCAGGCTGAGCACCATCGCATTCACGCCGACCGATTTACCGGAGCCGGTTGTACCCGCCACCAGCAAATGCGGCATGCGTGCCAGATCGGCAACGACCGGACGACCGCCGATATCTTTGCCGAGTGCAATCGTCAGCGGGCTGGTAGATTTGTCATATTCTTTCGAGCGAAGTAATTCGCTGAGATAAATCATTTCGCGTTGCGTGTTCGGTATTTCCAGGCCTACCACCGACTTGCCTGGAATGACATCGACGACACGTACCGATTTAACCGACAGGCCGCGGGCAATATCCTTGTCCAGCGATGAAATCTGGCTGCCCTTCACGCCAGGTGCCGGCTCCATTTCAAAACGGGTAATGACAGGGCCCGGATAGGCGCCGACCACTTGCGCTTCGATTCGGAAATCCTTGAGCTTGAATTCAATTTGCCGCGACAGCGTTTCCAGCGTTTCTTCCGAATATCCGTTGGGCTGCGGTTTCGGGTCATCCAATAATGAGAGCGGAGGCAGGCTATTGTCGCCGCCGGCATTGAAAAGCGGAATTTGCTGTTCGCGCTGTGCCCGTTCACTTTTTTCAATGACCGCTTTGGCGGGCGGTTCGATTTTCACCGGCTCGCGCTTGGCACGTTTCTCGGTATCGAGTTTACGAACTTCTTCGCGCTCTTCGCGTAAAACCTTGGTGCGTTGCCATTCGGCGGCTTCGTCTTTTTTCTTGCCAAGACGTTCCACCAGCTTGAGAACAATGCCGCCAATCCAGTCCATCAATGCAAACCAGCTCAAGCCGGTAGCCAGCGTCACGGAAAGTAGCAGGATGACCGTCAGCAACAAATTGCCGCCCATGCTGCCAAACACGCTGTAGCTGCTATTGCCGACCAGCTTGCCGAGTACACCGCCGGAACCTTCCGGCAAGTCCGGCGCCGCACCACCGAGCGAATGAAACAAACCGGTAGCGGCGATCAGAAATCCTACAATGCCGATTAAACGCAAGGCCGGCCCGAAATCCACGCGACCATCACCGTCGCTATCAAGACCAAACAAGGCAATCCAGGCGATGCCACCGAGGACGAGGGGCAGAAAATAGGCGATATAGCCAAGCAACATAAAGGCCAGATCGGCCAGGTAGGCGCCCAGCAAACCACCGTAATTGTGCATGGCGCCAGTCACACTGGCCGTTCGCGACCAGCCAGGATCGTCTGTGGAATAAGTGGCCAAACTGACCAGTAAATAAAATAGTACGGGGGCCAAAATGATGAAAGCGATTTCACGCTTCATTGTGGACAGGCGCTGATCCTTGCTTGCCTTGAGAGATTCCGAGCTTCGTGCCACCGTCTGAGACTTCCTGAATACCTGTAAATCAGATGTGATTTATACCTTAAATGACCCACTCTCGCCCAGAGCGGCGACGAATTGGCGTCAAATAAGGGATAATTGACCGCTTGAAATTAGCCTGCATCGCACCTATCCCATTATTTCCTTTTTGGACCGAAACCTCTTTATGACCACCACGAAGCATTGCCCATTGTTGATTCTCGGTTCCGGCCCCGCCGGCTGGACTGCTGCCGTCTACGCTGCCCGTGCCAATCTCAAACCCGTATTGATTACCGGTTTGCAACAAGGTGGTCAATTAATGACCACGACTGAAGTCGACAACTGGCCAGGCGATGCGCACGGGTTGATGGGGCCGGCCTTGATGGAACGCATGCAGGCGCATGCAGAACGGTTTGAAACCGAAGTTATTTTTGACCATATCCATACCGCCGATTTGTCGAATCGTCCGTTTCGCCTGAAGGGCGATAGTGGCGAATACACGGCGGATGCCTTGATCATCACCACCGGTGCGAGCGCGAAATATCTGGGCATTGAATCGGAGCAAAAATTCATGGGCAAAGGCGTCTCCGCCTGCGCTACCTGCGACGGTTTTTTCTTCCGTGACCAAGACGTCGCCGTGATAGGCGGTGGCAATACCGCCGTGGAAGAAGCGCTGTATCTCTCGAATATTGCCCGCAAGGTCTATCTGGTGCATCGCCGCGACAAATTGCGTTCGGAAAAAATCCTGCAGGATAAATTGTTCGCGAAAGCCCAGGCCGGCAAAGTCGAAATCATCTGGGATCACAGCGTCGATGAAGTGCTTGGCGATGATTCCGGGGTAACCGGCATGCGCATCCGCAGCGTCAAAGACGAAAGCACACGCGAAATCGACGTGCAGGGTTTCTTCGTCGCGATTGGCCACACACCGAACACCAGCTTGTTCGAACAACAGCTGGCCATGCGTAACGGTTACATCACGATTAAATCGGGCCTGGAAGGCGGCGCGACCGCAACCAGCGTCCCCGGCGTGTTTGCCGCCGGCGATGTTGCCGACCAGGTGTATCGCCAGGCTATTACGTCGGCCGGATTTGGTTGCATGGCGGCGCTGGATGCCGAGAAGTTTCTCGATAAAGAACACTGATTTACTCCCCTCTCCCTCCGAAGCACCGAAGGGAGAGGGCGCTTGAAATACGCTAGACTTCAGCGATGCCATACCCCGCCAAGCGGCAAACGATTTCAGATCTTTCTGCGTCAAGCTGGGATGCCCTGCATGACAGTCGACATCCTTTTTTGTCGCACGCTTTTCTGTCCGGACTTGAAACGCACCAGTGCCTTCGTGAACGCTGGGGCTGGCAGTCTTCGCCCGTCACATTATTCGAAGACGATCTATTAATTGCCGCCGCACCGGCCTACATAAAAACCAATTCACACGGCGAGTTCGTGTTTGATCACGCCTGGGCGAATGCCTATCAGCGAACCGGTCGCGACTATTACCCAAAACTTGTCGTCGCTGTTCCCTACACGCCCGTCACCGGCCCGCGACTATTGGCAAGAGATGCCGCATCGCGCGAGAAACTGGTTGTGCAACTGGAACAAAAAGCACGGGATGAAAACCTGTCATCGGTGCATATCAATTTCCTGCCGGAATCCGAAGACCTGCAAGTACCTGATCATTGGCTGAAGCGCCTCGATATCCAATTTCATTGGCAAAACAATGCTCAGTGGCTAAGTTTTGACGATTTTCTCGCAGCGTTGAATCGCAAGAAAAGGAAAAATATCCAGCAGGAGCGCCAACAGGTCGCCAAAGCCGGCATTCGCTTGCGTTGTGTGCCCGGACATCAAGCCAGCGATGAGGACATCGCCGCGATGTATGGCTTCTATTGTTCAACCCAGCTTGAAAAAGGCAATCACCCGGCCCTGTCACTGGCGTTTTTCAGGCACTTGAGTCGTGAAATACCGGAAAGCACGGTGATTTTTCTTGCGGAAAAACACGAACGGGTCATCGCAGGTGCCTTTTGCCTCAGAAGTGACACGACCTTGTATGGCCGTTATTGGGGAGCGTCGGAAAACGTGCCGGGGCTGCACTTTGAAACCTGTTATTACCAAGGCATCGAATATTGCCTTCGGGAGGGCCTGACTCGCTTCGAGCCCGGCGCACAAGGCGAACACAAGATTGCCCGCGGCTTCCTTCCCGTACTGACGCACAGTCGCCATTTCATGACAGAGAAAGTGTTTTCCGACGCCTTGAAACCCTGGTGCGATGAAGAGC
>Ga0066402_1000015_pt1 | contig 18723 bp, 17 predicted proteins | sample LakWasMeta2_LOW4_2_FD_59489 | JGI IMG/M metagenome (GOLD analysis project Ga0066402, IMG submission 59489) | Freshwater sediment methanotrophic microbial communities from Lake Washington under simulated oxygen tension - Sediment Metagenome 2_LOW4 | ecosystem: Environmental > Aquatic > Freshwater... | reverse complement strand
AGCCCGCCGTGGACCCGAAATAATGGTCGATGACCCAATAAAAAGCGCCAACCACCATCAGTACAATGAGATATCGAAAAACCAGTCCATCACGGACCGTCATCATGGCTTCGGGCGGCTCCTCCCAGCCATTGGAATGGTGGCTGAGGATTTCAAAAGCGAATTTATAGGCAGTCAGTGTTGCTGCGATGGCTATGAATAGGCCCAGTACCGATAAATAACCGGAAATCATGCTGCAGAAAGTCAGCAATACCAGCGCCGGTAACACGGCAGGTCGCATCGGGTACAGGAAAAAGGCCCCTAGTTGTGTATGCCAAGGGGCGATTTTTTGTCGGGATTTCGGGTGCAGATTTGCCGTCATGCCTAACGTCGCTTACCGCCCAGAAGCCCGCCCAGCAAGCCGCGCAATAATTGCCTGCCAAGACCGTTGGCGACGGTACGCGTTGCCGATTTTGCCGCAGCTTCAACGGCACCCTGGCGACGCTTGGTGCCCCATAAAAACTCGTTGAGTTTTGAAGGCGGTTCTTCGGGTGTTTTGGCCGGTGCGGCGGGAGGATTGGTTTTTTCGCCAATTTTTTCCTTCTTCACCGGTTCGCCCTGTATGGCCTTGTTAAGTACTTCGTAGGCAGATTCCCGGTCAATCGGTGTGTCGTATTTGCCATCGACCGGGCTACGGCTGCGAACCGCTGCCCGTTCCTCGTCGGTGATGGCTCCCATGCGGCAACGCGGCGGGCAAATATAGGCGCGTTCGACCGGCGAGGGAATTCCCTTTTCCTGCAAGGTCGAGACCAGTGCTTCACCGACCGCCAATTCGGAAATGACTTTGGCAACATCAAGCTTCGGATTCTGCACAAAGGTCTCGGCCGCGGTCTTGACGGCTTTTTGGTCGCGCGGAGTATACGCGCGCAAAGCATGCTGAATTCGATTGCCCAGTTGGCCAAGGATGTCGTCGGGAACGTCATCCGGGTTTTGCGAGCAGAAATAAACGCCGACGCCTTTTGAACGAATCAGACGAACCACTTGTTCGACGCGTTGCTGCAAGGCAGGCGGGCAGTCTTCAAACAATAAATGCGCTTCATCGAAAATGAAGACCAATTTGGGTTTTTCCAGATCGCCCATTTCGGGAAGATTTTCGAATAATTCCGACAGCAGCCAAAGCAGGAAGCTGGAATACAGGCGTGGCTTCAGTATCAGCTGGTCGGCAGTGAGCAGATTGATGATGCCGCGTCCGCTCATATCCTGACGCATGATGTCGGCAAGATTCAGTGCCGGTTCGCCAAAAAACTCTTCGCCGCCTTCCTGTTCAAGCCGGAGCAGGGCTCGCTGAATGGCAGCAACGGAGGCAGGGCTTACCAAGCCGTATTTTCTTGATATTTCGGATTTGTTTTCCGAGACGAAATTGAGCAATGCACGCAGATCCTTCAAATCCAGCAGCAACAAGCCTTCATCGTCGGCCAGTTTGAAAGCGATATCGAGAACGCCGCTTTGTGTGTCATTCAACTCGAGAATCCGATTGAAGAGAGTCGGACCAAATTCGGAGACCGTGGTCCGGATGGGATGGCCTTTTTTGCCATACAAATCCCAAAATACCGTCGGATTGGCTTCGTTGACATAGTCTTCGATGCCGATTTGCTGAACGCGTGACGTTATTTTTTCGTTCGTTGTGCCAGGCATTGCCAGACCGCTGACGTCGCCTTTTACATCGGCCATGAAGACGGGAACTCCGAGCCTCGAGAAGCCCTCTGCCAATACCATCAGGGAAACCGATTTTCCGGTGCCGGTGGCACCGGCGATCAATCCGTGTCGATTTCCGTATTTGGCCAGCAGCTGTACCGGAATATCGCCTTTGCCCAGCAGAATTTGATTCATGTAGCACTCCTGTGATGAATCGATTCTAGTGCCTTCACGGGAAATGTTAAACCTTGTAGTTCCGGGCGCCAGCCGATAACCTGCACAGCAATGTTTTAAGGAGTTTCCATGTTTAAATCGCGTATTGTTTTTTCTATCTGTCTTGCACTGCCGGCCACTTTCGCACATGCAGCTCCCAAGGCAGATAAATTGGCTCCCCTGTATGCGCAAATGGAGCAGGCCAGCGAACGTTATCGTCAGGCGCAAGTCATTCTGGCCAACGGGGACAACAAGGGGATGGCGCAAATGAACAAGGCGCTGGAGGATATCGAAGATATCGCCACCCAATGCTTCAAGACCAAAGGCTGCGAAATCACGAAAGTGATTACCGTCTATGAAAGCCTATTGAAAGCGCATGATCTGGGCGAGCTTGAATCCGAGCCCGGCCTTGCCGACGAGGGTTCGCCCATCTTGTCGCAATCAGCCGAAGCGCAAAAATCCATGGGTTTGCTTGATAACGGACGCAGCCTGGAACGAATGGTCGAAATGAACGAACCCATCCAGGCGGCCATTCGTGATTGGCTGACTCAGCAACGTGCGTTCCTCATCGATTCCTGGGAAAACTATCAATACATGCGTTACCTGATGTCGCCTGAATATGAAAAAGCCGGTCTGCCCGAGGCGCTGTTGTTCGGCATCATGGCGAAAGAATCCGGCGGACGGGTACATTCGATTTCTCGCGCGGGTGCGAGCGGCCCGCTCCAGTTCATGTACGCCACCGGCACCCGTTTTGGCCTGGGTCGCGACGGTACCGGTTTCGACACCCGCTTTGATCCGGAGCATTCTGCACGTGCGAATGCACGTTATATCAACGAGCGGTTCTCGGAATTGAATCGCAATCTTGAAATGACCATTGCAGCCTACAACGGTGGCGAAGGCCGTGCACTGAGAATTTACAATCAGAGCGGTGGCAGAAGCTTCTGGTCTCCGGAGGTCTATAACCAATGGCCTGCGGAAACACGCGACTATGTGCCAAAAGTGATTGCCGCTGCATGGATTTTCCTGCATCCGAAAAAATACGGCCTGGCTTTTCCTAAAATCGATACGACCCCGGACCTGTTCACCCTGGCACGCGCCAGCTCGATCAACGAGCTGACCATTTGTCTGGGAAATACCGATAATCGGGATGGCTGGTTTCGCGTGCTGCGCAACCTGAACCCACGTTACGACGCCGATGCCTTTATTCCTGCCGGCACAGTGTTGCGCGCACCCAAAAAGTTGACGGCATCGTATCGCGAGCATTGCATACAAGGACCTCGCGCCGAGCTGGCATCGGAATTGATGCGGGCGAACAAGGATTTCTCTCCGGTGTTTCAGCCCAATTCAATCGCCGGCATCACTGGCAATGCGAGCATGAATCCGCTGGCGAACACTATGTCGGGGACTAATCCGAGTCTGGCGGAACAAGTGGCATCGGCAACACCCGTCGAATCTGCGACTAAATCCGGCAAGAAAAAAAGCGAACCCAAGGTAAAACAATACAAAGTACGCAAGGGTGATAACTTGCTGGCCATCGTCAAGGAGCATAATTGCGATTTGACCGAGGTCGCCAAGGCCAATAAATTGCGTGGGCCCAATTACATGTTGCAGCCTGGCCAGAAAATACGCTTGCAAGGTTGCGAGGATTGAGCGAAGGGCACTCCCGTGACTGGGTGGTGATTGATGGCTTCACTGATGTCATGCAGGCTGAAATTGTGCGTGGGCGGCTTGAGGCAGAGGGTATCCCGGCAATACTTGGTAACCGGCATCTGGTGGCTGCCGACTGGATGTATTCACAAGCTCTGGGCGGCGTTCGTATTTTGGTGCCGCGCGAGTTTATATCCGATGCCCGTGAAATTATTGCCGACATAGATTCCGGTCAGTTTCTCGATGCTTCTGCCGAGTTGGGGCTGGAAGACGCCTGTGCCGTTTGCGGAGGCAGGCTGGCCAGAAAAACATCGGCCAGCTGGAAATTCGCCTTGTTCTCGTTGCACGTCCTGCTTCCGATTCCGCTGCCGTTTCGGAAAGACGTTTTTTATTGTCCGCAATGTCATTCCTGATGCCGATCAGGCAAGTGTCGGGCAAGTTCAAAGGGCGTTTCAGGATGACGGAACAAGTACCGCCCTGAACCCCAGCAGCGTCAGCAACAGCAGGAAAATACAGCCGACGGTAAAAATGCGGCGTCGCATCGGAACATAATTTGTGCCGGTGTGAATATAGGCATGAGCTACCCGCGTCATGAAAAATCCCCATGCAAAAACCAATGCCGATATATCCACGGCATTCAATGCCCAGAGCATCATGGTGAGGGCATAGAATAAAACCGGGGTCTCGAATTGGTTGTTGATGTTGTTGGAAATTTTCAGGACCGAATCGGGCCACGCTTCGGGATGCAAGGCGCGTTTTTCCAGATCGACTTGTCCAAGCCTCACCGCTTTGGATTTGACGATACCCAGCCAGACAAAAATCAATATCGTCAGCAATATCTGGGCAAGAGCCGGCAGGAATATCAGGTTTTTGTCCATGAGCTATGCCTGCGGCACCGGTATGTGGGGGCCAAGCACGGGTTCCAGCTGCTCGCGACGCCAGCCTTCCAATGCCGTCGGCCAGCGGCCCTCCAGCAGGACTTCCAGATGTTTTCTTGATGCAAGCATTCCTTCTGGAATATTCAAGGCGGCCGCATGTTGCGCGACGGCTTCCTGCAATGCACGCAGCTTCTGTTTGTCGATGGTATCGGCGTTCTTGATCGCCGGTATCGCAAGTTCTTCATCAAGCAGAGGGCGGGTGATTTCTTCCCAGAGTTCGCTGCGGAATTTGCGCGGCGCTTTCGGACTGCGATCCAGAATGGCGATGAACGCGTTGTATTGGGTGGGCGCGCTGCGCGCCAGGAAAGCGGCGAGTTCGTTGTCCAGGATCCAGCTTTTTGGCTTGTCGCTACTACGTGCCTTGCTATCGCGCCATTTCAACAACCGGCAGAGCAGGGCCTGTGCGTTCTGATCCAATCCCTGGGCGCGGCTCAAGCTCAGATGCGGGAACGGGTCGTCAACATCATGATTGGCATTACGTACGGCACGTTCACCGTCGGCTTCAAGCCAATGCAGTCGGTCAAGTTCGATTAATTTTCCGGACAAAACATCATGGACTTCATGCAGATAATGCACATCATCGGCAGCATAGTGACATTGCGAATCGGTCAGGGGCCGCTTCAGCCAGTCGGAACGGGTTTCGCCCTTTTCTAGCACGTTGCCGGTAATTATTTCCACCAGTTTCTGGTAGCCCAGGCCGGTACCAATCCCACACAAGGCTGCAGCAGCCTGCGTATCGAAAATGTTGACCGGCACGGCACCCACGCCACGCGAAAAAGCTTGCAGGTCCTCGCTGGGACTGTGAATGATTTTGCGTATGCTCGTATCGAGCAACAGGGGTTTCAATTCCTCCGCCATGCCAGGCACCAGCGGGTCTATCAGCAATGCCTCGCCCGGTACGCCCAGCTGCACGAGCGCCAGCTGAGGGTAATAGGTTTTCTCACGGACGAATTCCGTATCGAGTGCGACTATTTTGTGATGCGACCAAGCGCTAAAGTGCGCTTTCAGGCGCTCGGGCGTGTCTATCCAGTGATTCATTGGTGTCCTGCGGTTGCTTGTGCCAACAGATTAGCCTACCTTCGCATCGCGTGCTTCCTATAATTCAATCGACAAGGCCGAAACGAAAACCGCGCATGCCGAAATTCTCGCCAATACTTAGCGTTGCCGCTTTTTTTCTGTTCATCACCGGATGCCAGCAGGGTGAACAGGCAGCTCAAAAAGCGCCAGTGTCTGCAGAAAATGCGCCGTTACCCGAGACAGTCGCATCTCTGCCAAGCGCGGCATTGGAGAATCCTGAGTTGGTATTGCCCGTGGTGTCTGCCGGAAATTTTCAGGATGCGATGCTAAAGGCCGAAGCGGCGTTTGCTTCCGGAAATTTCGAAGGTCAAGGCAAAGATCAGGCCGGTGCACTTGAATGGTATTTGGCGGCATTGCGTTTTGACGGCAATAACACCACGGCACAGGCAGGCCTGAAAAATACCATCGAGGCCTTGGCTGCTCTCACGCAAAAATGGATTCGCGAAGGTAATCTGGTCGAGGCTTCCCGTTTGTTGCGAGTGCTGAAATCCGGTGCACGGGATCATCCCGATATTGCGAATTTAACTGTCGAACTTGAACGCGCGAAACAGGCAGAGGTTTGGTGTCAAAAAGCGCTGGCATTCGAGCAGCGAAAAATAATTCTGGCGGCTGATGCTGCGGAAAAGGGTGGCGGGGAAAACAATGCCCTGGCGGCGTACCGAAAAGCGCTCGATCTCTATCCGGATTTCCAGCCGGCGATCCAAGCGCTTGAGCGTTTGCGTTCACAACGCGAGCGTGCGGCACTGATTCTTGCCAAGAAGTCAAAATTCGAAGCGGCCTTGATCGCCTTGAAACAGGCCGAGTCGATCGATGCGGATAATGCGCAGCATCAATTGATTTCCCGGCATGTTTACGGACGCCTGAATCAAGCCATCCAGGAAAAACTCGTGTTGGCAAACCTGGCGTTGGATGGATTGCGGGTTGAGCCTGCGCGCGCCTATTACGAGCAGGCAAAGCAACTCCTGCCAAACCACCCGGAGGTCATAGCGCTCGCAGTCCGAATCGATGATGTCTTGCACTACGGGCGATTCAAGCCACGACAAATATTCAATGATGCCTGGGCGATGAGTACCCTCGCGCCGGAGATGGTTGTAGTACCGTACGGTCAATTTGAAATGGGTGCGCAGCCGGGAACATCTGCCGCTTCGCCCGTCGAGTTGCCAAGGCATACGGTGAAATTCAAACGCGGATTTGCCATTGCCAGAAACGAAATCACGGTTGGCCAGTTTCGCCAGTTCATCGAGAGTTCCGGCTATCAAACACGGGCAAATTCGCGTGGCTGGTCCCTGATATTCGATGAAAAAGGCGGCAGCATGACCAAGCGGAACAGCATCGATTGGCGTCATGACCATCTTGGTCGAATTGCCAAAGACGAATTGCCCGTAGTACATGTCAATTTGCAAGATGCCAGCGCCTATGCCAAATGGCTGTCTTCAAAAACCGGCGAATCCTATCGGTTGCCGAGCGAAGCGGAGTTTGAATACGTGCTTCGTGCGGACCGGGACAGCTTGTATCCATGGGGCAATGAAGCGCCCAAGAAAGTGGTCGCCAATCTCGCGGGTGCAGGCGATAAATCCACGCAAAGCCGCAGTTGGGGTAACGCGATAGCAGGCTATCGCGATTTTCATTGGGGAGCCGCAGCGGTCCGGAGTTTTCCGGAGGAATCCTGGGGTACCTACGATATGAGTGGCAATGTGGAGGAATGGGTGCACGATTGCTGGCATGACAGCTATCAACGTGCCCCGATTGACGGTAGTGCCTGGGTTAATCCGGGCTGTAAGATGGGGGTCACACGAGGCGCCTCATGGGCAAGCTCGCTTAACGAAGCCCGGGTAAGTTTCAGGACTCCTATACTTTTGAAAACGCATAATGCTCGTATCGGCTTTCGTGTCGTGCGCGCGCTTTGATTGAGGTTTGGACATGCAGCAGAACGCATTTGGTAATCCATCATCGGGGTCGACTGGACGTCGCGGCGGGATACGCTGGTGGGTCATCCTGTTATTTGCCGGCTATGCGGCATGGTCATGGTTTGGAAATTCCGAACCAGACCCGTTCACGGGTGAAAAAGCCCACTACGGAGCAACGACAGATCAGGAAGCCCAGATGGGTCTCGAAGCTTTCCGGCAAGTGTTAAGTGAAGAGCGTCCTTTGGCCGACAATCACCCGAATTCGATTGCAATTACCGAGATTGCCAAACGTTTGGTCAATGTTGCCAGTGCGGTGGAGGCCGATTTGGCAGCCGAAAATAATATGGCTTCTCCGAAGCTTGCTGAGACATTCCAGTGGAGCGTCGCAGTGTTGGAGTCGCCCCAGGCGAATGCCTTCTGTTTGCCCGGCGGAAAGATGGCCGTGTACACCGGATTGATTCCGGTGGCCCAGAATAATGATGCGATGGCTGTCGTGATGGGTCATGAAATCGCCCACGCCTTGTTGCGACATGGCTCGCAACGAATGGCGCAGCAAAAACTCGTACAGATGGGGCAGATGGCTGCGGGCATTGCCGTGGGAGATATGGACCCTGCTCAACAGCAAATGGTGATGTCGGCCCTTGGGGCCACCACGCAATACGGTGCGGTGCTTCCCTTCGGGCGCAGCCATGAAACCCAGGCCGATGAGGTGGGGTTGATGCTCGCGGCGGCGGCTTGCTACAACCCGAAAGAAGCTATTCCGCTATGGGAACGAATGTCCCAGCTCAATGGCGGACAACGACCGCCGGAATTCGCTTCGACGCATCCGGATCCTTCAAATCGAATCGCGCATCTGCAATCGCTTATGCCGAAAGCGGAAAAGTTCTACGCCAAATACTGTGGCGCCAACAAATAAGTAAGTGCCTTCCGGAAAAATGAAATGAAAAAATATGCAGCTTGCCTGCTCTTTGTCTTGATCATGTTCACCGCTGCATTGCCGGCCGCCTTTTTTCCGCCGGGCGACTGGTATTTGAGTTTGAACAAACCTGGCTGGAACCCGCCGAGCTATTTATTTGGACCGGTTTGGAGCAGCCTCTATATTTTGATCGGTATCGCAGGCTGGCGTGTGTGGCTTGCCCGTAACCAGGCCTGGTCCAAGCAGGCCTTGGTTCTCTGGGGGCTGCAATGGGTGTTGAATGCGGCGTGGTCGCTACTTTTTTTCGGTGTGAAATCACCGGCTGTCGCCTTGCTGGAAATCATCGTGTTGTGGGGAACGATTCTGGCGTTCATGGTGGTAACACGCAAACATGATCGCTTGGCAACGGGTATATTCGTGCCATATTTGCTGTGGGTGAGTTTCGCGACGGTACTCAATGCCACGATCTGGTACCTGAATCGCTAATTTTCAAAGGCCGTGAGCGGCGTGATACAGGCCCAAATCAAAAGCTGATGAACAAGCCACCGTTGACCGGTAAATTCACGCCCGTCAAATAGCTGGATTCTTCCGCGCAGAGAAAAGCGACCGCGCGTGCAATGTCATCGGGTTGGCCAATCCTTCCCACCGGGACGCTTGCGAGTATCTGATCACGCAATTCCTGTGGAACGGCATCGGTCATGGCGCTTTTGATGTAGCCCGGGCTGACACTGTTTACGGTGATGCCTTTACGGGCAACCTCGCGCGCGAGCGACATGGTAAAGCCATGCATGCCGGATTTTGCGGCGGCGTAGTTGCTTTGTCCGAATTGGCCGGTTTGTCCAATGATCGAACTGATGTTGACGATGCGTCCATAGCCACGCTCGCTCATGCCATCGACAACTTGCCTGCACAGGTTGAATACGCTGGTCAGGTTGACCGAAATCACGGCATCCCAATCGGCCGGTTCCATTTTTTTAAGAACGCCGTCACGGGTAATACCTGCGTTATTCACCAGCACGCTGATAGGACCGTGGAGCGATTCGACTTGTTGCACGAACGATGCGCATTGACTGAAATCGCTTACATCAACGGGTTCAAAATGGATATTCAAATTCTTCATCGACATCTGAATGTCGTCCCATCGCGATTGGGAAGCATGAAGGTCGGCGGCAATGACTTTGAAGTTGGCTTGTGCAAGCGCGCGGCAGGTCGCAAGACCGATGGCGCCGAGGCCGCCGGTTACAACGGCGATACGTGAGTTCATGAGCGATTGGTTTCGGAGTTGGTGTTTGTCTTGCGGGAAGATTTGGTTTTGCGTGCGGGCGTTACCGGCCCGAGAATGCCTTCTTGCAGGGTTTTCCACAGTTCAAGATTGCGTTCTGTGATTTGGTTAAGCAGAGGCCAGGGAGTTTGCCCCACGATATTGCTGACCTGGCTGCGTAAACTTTGCTGTTGGTCGATGAACATGTCGACGCTGCGTTCCAGATAGCTGCCGATGTAGCCCTGCAACGAATCACCGTAGAAACGAATGATTTCAGTGAGTAATTGCGCCGAAAGAATGGGTTGGCCGATGTCTTCGTGTTCGGCAATGATCTGCAGCAACACTGAGCGGGTAATGTCCTTGCCTGTCTTAGCTTCGCGCACCTCGAAATTTTCGCCTTCGATAATGAGTTGGCGAATATCTTCCAGCGTGATGTAACTCGAAATTTCGGTGTCGTAGAGACGCCGGTTCGGATATTTTTTGATGATGCGAATGTCTGACATTTCGGGCTCTGTGCTTGCTGATGGAGCTGTTGGTGTTCCCGAGCATCGCGCTTTATTGCGATTCATGCAAGTGGTCGCAGGACCGTAAACTGTTACGTCGTTGGCATTTGTGAAATGGAAGGAATCCTGCGGGCATCAAAATGCGTCAACGCCTGCAATAACAGGCGACCGGGATCACTTCCTTGCGGCCACGCCCTCGTGTCTTGACCAAGATATTCCCATACCCGTCGCATTGCCGGCATTGGGTTGTCGCCATCGACCGGACAGGCCAAGAGGGATTTCGACAGCTTGCTGCCGGTGTCGTCGGTAACGAGAGGCAGGTGTGAATATTGCGGGGTCGTGAAACCCAGGATGCCTTGAAGATAAATTTGCCGCGGGGTTGAATCCAGTAAATCACGGCCTCGCACGACATGCGTAATTTCCTGGTCGGCATCGTCAATCACGACTGCCAATTGATATGCCCAAAAACCATCGGCTCGCTTGATTACCATGTCGCCAACTTCGGTACCCAAGGATTGTTTGTAGTGACCCTGGATATGGTCATCGAAATCAATCGTCAGTTCGGGAATTTTCAGCCTGATTGCCGGTTTTTTTTCTGCATGTTGTGCGATGCAAAAACGGTGTATGCCCTGATGCCCGATTAAATCCCTGCGCGAACAAAAACATTCGAAAGCGTGGCCTGCATCTGCCAGTATCTGCAAAACTTGGCGATAGCGTTCATCGCGTTGACTTTGCCGAAGGATGGCTTCGTCTGACTCCATGCCGAATGCCTTCAGTGTTTCGATCTGGTGTGTTGCAGCGCCGACAATTTCCCGTAAAGGATCGATATCTTCGATACGAACCAGCCATTTTCCGCCGGCTTGTCTGGCCATCCACCAACTGCCCATGGCGGCTAGCAGGGAGCCCAGATGCAAGGGCCCTGTCGGCGACGGCGCGAAGCGTCCGCGGTGGGAGGGGGCGGTTTTCATACGTCAAGCTTAGCTGAACGAGTCGGTTTTTTTAAATCCCGTAGACTTGAAATTCACGGCCTTAGCTACACATTGTAGGTTGTCCAAACTTAATACGGGTCTTGTCATCATGTTCACACGCATCGGCTTGTTTTTAGCCACCAATATTGCCATCTTGCTGCTGGTTTCACTGATATTCAATGTGCTTGGCCTCGATTTGCGGGCTGCGCAATACGGCACCGATTTAGGCGGTCTGCTCTTGATGTGTGCGGTGTTCGGTTTTGCCGGTTCTTTTATTTCGCTCGCGCTTTCGAAGTGGATGGCCAAGCGGGCCACCGGCATGATGGTCATTACCCAGCCGCGCAATGAAATCGAACAGTGGTTGTTGAATACGGTTCAGAAGCAGGCCGATAAGGCCGGCATCAAAATGCCCGAAGTGGGCATTTACGAAGGTCCCGAAATCAATGCCTTTGCAACGGGCATGACCCGAAACAGTTCGCTTGTTGCGGTATCCAGCGGTTTGCTGCGTGGAATGACGCGCGATGAAGCCGAGGCTGTGCTCGCCCACGAGGTCAGTCACATCGGCAATGGCGACATGGTGACGCTGACGCTTATCCAGGGCGTGGTAAATACTTTCGTCATGTTCTTTGCACGCATTGTCGGCAATATCATCGATAAAGCAGTTCTTGGGAATCGTGAAGGGCATGGCCTTGGTTATTACGCGGTAGTGTTTGTACTGGAAATCGTGTTTGGCTTGTTTGCATCCATCATCGTGATGTACTTCAGTCGTTGGCGGGAATTCCGTGCCGATGCGGGTGGCGCGAGTCTGGCCGGCAAGCAGAAGATGGTGGCGGCATTGGAAAGATTGGCTGCCAATCAGTCGCAAAGCACCTTGCCGACCCAGATTGCGGCGTTCGGTATTACCGGCAATCTCGCTCAGGGCCTAAAAAAGCTGTTCATGAGCCATCCGCCGCTTGCGGACAGAATCGCGGCACTGAAGAATAGTTCTTCGATTTGATATTCCATTGCATTAGCCCAGATGTTCGAACAACATTCGAAAAAAAACCGCCGAAAGGCGGTTTTTTTTGGGATGTGGCTTTGAAGTCTAGAACTCGTAGGTCATCGTGGTCATCGGCGGCGCAAGGAAGTTGCCCTGCACGTAGTCGATGCCGGTGGAAAACAGGAAGGACATGCTTCCGGCGTCGGAAACGAACTCGGCGATGCATTGCTTGTCGAGTTTGTGCGCCTGATCGACGATTTCCTTGACCTTCTTCTGGCTATCGGTATTTTTCGCAAGATCGATAATGAAGCTGCGATCGATTTTCAAAACCGCCGGTTCGAAATGCTGAAGCAGCTGGAAGGAGTTCAGGCCGGTACCAAATTGTTCCAGGCAAAGTCGGCAGCCGAAGGAGCCGATGATTTTCTGGAAAGCCTGCAGTGCCTTCAAATGACTGAATATTTTCGATTCCGGAATTTGCAGAACCAGCTTTTCGCCCATGATTCCCTGTGCCTTGAGCTGGGCAGAGATGAAATTGTGCAGGTCGCCCTCGACGAGCGAGGCCGGGGTTACTTTGACAAACAGGGTGGTGTCGATACCGGCTTTCTTGCGTTCGGCCAACAAGCTGATCGTGCGGCCGATGACCCAGCGGTCTATGTCGGCAAGCAGACCGTGTTCTTCGGCAATCGGAATGAAATTTTCAGGCGATACGATTTCACCCGTAGGCGCAGTCATCCGCAGCAGCACCTCGTAAGCCTCGCCTTCGGCACCCGCCAGACTGATCATTGGCTGGTAGTTCAGAACGAACTGGTCTTCGTTGAGTGCTTCCTTGATACGGGTCACCCAGGCCTGGATCAGTTCCTCTTCCGCGCGGTCACGCGCGGCGGGATCGAAAATGTCGTAGCGATTGCCGCCGACGCCTTCGGCCGATTGCAGGCATTGGTTGGATTTGCCCAGCACTTGCGGCACGCTGGCAATCTTTTCGCCGATTTGAACCCCGCCGATACTGACGGTGAGTGCGAGCGAGTGCTTGCTGAGGTCTACCAGTTGTCCTTCGAATGCGGCCCGTATCTTTTCCGCCATTGCTATCGTCTGATTGTGGTCGTGCTGGCGGCAAAGTACTGCGAAGGTATGGTCGGCGAAGCGGGCCACGATGCTGTTGTCGTCCATCAGGCCTTGCAAACGTTCGGCAATTTTCTTGAGTACTTCATCGGCAAGCGCCAAACCGACTTCCTCGATTCGGTTGTCGTAATTGTCCGGTTCGATCAGCAGCAATGATTGGTTGGCTTTGCCCGATACCGCCGCGGCAACCACTGCTTCGGTTTCGGTAATGAAATATTGGCGGTTGTACAGATTCGTCGTCGCGTCGCGTTGACGCAGATTGTCGAGTTCTTTCGCCATGTCGGCATCGATGGTCTGCTGGCGGAAAACGATTTGCAGGCAGGATTCGCCTTCATAGGTTGCCGGCGAAAATTCCATCACGGCATCGAATTGGCTGCCGTCGCTGCGAACGGCGCCGCACTCGAGGTTTTTCGGCGGGGCCTCGCCCTTGCTGATGTTCTTCAACACTTGCTTGAATGAATCGGCGTGGGTCGAGTCAATCAGGTCGAGTACCGACAAACCTTCGATTTCCTCGAATTCCTCGAAACCGAACATTTCCAGATATGCCTCGTTTGCGCGGATGTGCATGCCTTCATGGATATAGGCGATGGGATCGCGCGATGAGGAAATCAGGGTGTCGCAACGACGCTCGGTTTCACGAAGCGCAGCTTCGAGATGACGCAAGCTACGACGGCTGAGAAGAGAGTTGAATTCGTTGCGGACGACAAACTGCACATGTTCGGGCTTCGTGCGCAGCGCGACGTCGCGCGCGCCGACGGCAATCGCGGCCATGACACTGTTTTCATCGAGTACTTTGACGGAGGCGAGCACGGGGATGTCCTTGCCGGTAGCGGTGACCGCTGCAACAACCCTTTCGAAATTGATGTATTTTGAGTCGAACGCCACCAACACCATGTCAACGCTTTGGCTGCTTAACAGGGTTTGCAGATTTTCTTCGGATTCTGGCCGTTGTGGCCGGATAGCCATGCCGCCATTACGCAGCATACTGATGAGATGCTCGGCATCTTCCAGCTGATCTTCCACCAGTAACAGCCGGATGACGGCGTCCTGCTTTGCCATCCAAAAGACTCCTTAACCCGATAAAGGCTTAACACGCGAGGACGTTTACAATACCAGAAGTGGCATCGTGATGGCCATCACAAGGGCGTTTTGCTGGCCTCGCCGGGGATTTCCCTTACCAGTTTGGGGACCAGATAGCCGGGCAAGGCCTTCATCATGGCCGAGTGGATATCACGGGCGAGATGATCTTCGATTTGGAAGTGGGCAGCTCCCTGAACTTTATCGAGTTGATGGAGATAATAAGGAAGCACGCCAATCTCGAATAATTGCTCGGACAATCGGGTTTGTTCGCTAGCGCTGTCGTTCACGCCTTTCAATAGCACGGCTTGATTCAAAAGCGCGACCCCGCTGTGCTTGAGTCTTGCCATTGCCTGCGAGACATCCGTTCCAAGTTCATTGGCATGGTTGGCATGGATCACCATGACCACCGGCCAGGGTAAACCGCCGATCCAGGTCAAAAACTCTTCGTCAACCCGCTCGGGCAAAACGACAGGCAGGCGTGTGTGGAGTCGCAGTCGTTTGATTTGCGGCAGGGCGGCCAATTGGTCGGTTAATTCTTTCAACTTGCCGGTCGACAATGAGAGTGGGTCACCACCCGACAAAATCAGCTCCGTGATACTGGTATCGGATTTCAAATAGGCAATGGCACCTGACCATTGCTGGCTCGCTGCGGTTTCCTCGGAATAGGGGAAGTGCCGGCGGAAACAGTAACGACAATGAATGGCGCAGCTTCCGGTAGTAATGAGCAGGGCGCGAGCGTGATATTTGTGGATAACACCGATGCCGCCCTTGGCGGCGGCATCGCCGACGGCGTCAAAATCGAAGCCTTCAACGATGCGGTCCTCGTCTACGACGGGTAGAACCTGGCGCAAAAGCGGGTCATGGGCATCGCCCCGGCGCATTTTTGCGATGAAGCCCAAGGGGACCCGCAAGGGGAACTGGATGGCGGCTTTATCCGAAATTTGTTCGGCCAAGTGGGGCAAGGCCAGCATTTTCAGCAGATCGCGCGGGTCCCGTACGGCTTCGCGCCAAAGCATTTGCCAGGACTTGGGCTGCGCGGATGTGCTGTTAGCGGTTATCATAGTGGGCTGACCGGGTTGGTTCATATCAGCCGAGTGGCTGGTCAAGGCCCGAATTTTACCAAACTAATGCCGCCAACCGCGGCCTTTGCTTTTTTCAGGAGTAACACCCATGGCTACATACGGCATGAACGATGTCAAAAACGGCATGAAAATTATCGTCAATAACGAGCCGTGCGTGATCATCGATACCGAGTATGTAAAACCGGGCAAAGGCCAGGCGTTCACCCGCATGAAGTATCGTTTCATCAAGTCCGGCCGCATCGTGGAAATGACCATGAAAGCGACCGATGATCTCGAAGCTGCCGACGTGATGGATACCGACATGCAGTATTTATACAGTGACGGTGAATATTGGCATTTCATGCAGCAGGACACCTTCGAGCAAGTCCAGGCCGATGCGGCCGGCGTTGGCGAAGCTGCCAAATGGATTAAAGGCGAAGAATCCTGCGTGGTGACCTTGTGGAATGGTCTGCCGATTGCAGTAACGCCGCCAAATTTCGTCGAACTGCAAATCGTCGAAACCGACCCGGGTGTCCGTGGCGATACTTCGGGCGGTGGCGGCAAGCCGGCCAAGCTCGAAACCGGCGCGGTCGTTCGTGTTCCGTTATTTGTGGCGCAAGATGAAAAAATCAAAGTCGATACTCGTACTGGCGAATATGTTTCACGAGTAAAGTAATCAAATAACGTATCTTGGATAAAACATGACGGAAGCACTGGAAACCTGTGATCTAATTATCGAAGCAGGTTGGGTGGTGCCCGTGCAACCTCACGGCGTAGTGCTTGAAAACTACGCCGTTGTCGTTTCCGGCGACCTCATTATCGATATCCTGCCAACGCCGGAAGCGGCAAAGAAGTATTCGGCAAGGAAAACCGTCTCGCGCCCCGATGCTGCCTTGATGCCGGGCATGGTCAATGCCCATACGCACAATCCGATGACCTTGCTGCGCGGGGTTGCCGACGACTTGCCCTTGATGCCCTGGTTGCAGGAACACATCTGGCCGATCGAAGCGGCCATCATGGGGCCGGAATATGTTTCCGACGGTGTGGAGTTGGCCATTGCCGAGATGATTCGAGGCGGTACGACCAGCACCAACGACAACTATTTTTTTCCGGATGCCCAGGCAGCCACCTATAACAAGTACGGGTTCCGGGCGTTGGTCGGTTTGCCGATCATCGACTTTCCTTCGGCCTGGGCCAAAACCCATGCCGAGTATTTCGATAAAGCCTGCGAAGTGCACGATAACTATCGTCGCGATCCCCTGGTGCGAACTGCATTTGCTCCGCACGCGCCGTACACTGTGTGCAACGATAATTTTGAACGCATTCGTCTGCTTTCCGATCAGCTCGATATCCCGGTGCATTGCCATGTGCATGAAACCGCGCACGAGGTTGAAGAATCCATCAAGGTGCATGGCTTGCGACCGATTGCCAGGTTGGATCAGCTGGGGTTATGGAATGACCGCATGATTGCTGTGCACATGACGCAATTGAGCGATGCAGAAATCACCTTGTGTGCCGACCGCGGCATTTCGGTCGTACATTGCCCGCAGTCGAACATGAAGCTGGCCTCCGGTTTTGCGCCCGTGGAAAAACTGCGTCGAGCCGGTGTCAATCTGGCCGTGGGAACCGATGGCTGTGCCAGCAACAACGATCTCGACATGTTCGACGAGTTGCGTACGGCAGCATTGCTGGCAAAGGCGGTAGCATCAGACGCCACTGCCCTGAATGCGGCCTCTGCATTGCATATCGCAACTCTGGGTGGTGCGAAAGCGATTGGCATGGCTGACATAATCGGATCCATCGAAATCGGCAAGCAGGCCGATCTGATTTGCATCGATTTGAGTGCCATTGAAACGCAACCGGTCTACAACGTGATCTCGCAGATAGTCTATTCCTGCGGACGCCAGCAAGTCAGCGATGTCTGGATTGCTGGAGTAGCGAAACTCGAAGAGGGCCAATTGTTGGCGATGGACAGTATTGCCCTGATACAAAAAGCGAAACACTGGCGTCAGCGTATTGCCGCGATTTAACAAGGTCTGATATGAGTACCGAAAACGTAAGTCGTGCCGAGATCGAAAAGTTTGGTGCATTGGCAAATCGCTGGTGGGACGAAAACGGCCCACAAAAATCGCTGCATCACCTTAATCCGACGCGCTTGGATTACGTTGCCAAACAGTTGGCTTTGCGTGGCAGGAAAATTCTCGATGTCGGCTGCGGTGGTGGCTTGTTGAGCGAAGCACTGGCCCGCGAAGGCGCGGAAGTCGTGGCGCTGGATATGGCTGCCGAACTCATCGAGATCGCGAAGCTGCATTTGTACGAATCGGGATTGAAAGTGGATTATCGTCTGCAGTCGGTGGAATCGCTGGCGGAAGAATTCCCCGGACAATTCGATGCGATAACCTGCATGGAAATGCTTGAGCACGTGCCTGATCCTTCATCCATACTTCGTGCCTGCGAAAAATTGTTGAAGCCCGGCGGAAAAATGTTCGTGTCGACACTAAATCGCACGCCGGCCGCATTTGCAGTGGCGATTGTCGGCGCCGAATATCTGGCTAATCTCTTGCCGAAAGGCACGCATGAGTATCAAAAATTCATCAAGCCTTCCGAGCTGGCGAGCTGGTGCCGTGCCGAAGGCTTTCAGGTCGTCGATATCAGCGGGCTGGCCTACAATCCGCTAAGCGGAAAAGCCTGGGTGAATAATCGCACCGATATCAATTATTTGATGACGGTCGAAAAGCCATGACCACCATCGCAATGGCCCCCGTCATCCTGTTCGATCTGGATGGCACTCTGGTCGACAGCGCCGTCGATTTGCTGAATGCCTTGAACCTCATCGTGCAGCAAGCCGGTAAACCCGCATTGAGTCTGGATGAAATTCGTCCGGTGGTGTCCAAAGGTGCACGCGCCATGCTCGCGGTCGCATTTCCGGAGATGGATGAAGACCGGCGCCTGCAATATTTGCAGCCTTTTCTGGATTGTTATCAGCAAGCCGTCGCAGAGCACAGTACGCCGTTTGCCGATATCGAAACGGTGTTGCATGCTATCGAATCCAGCGGTTCGCGCTGGGGTATCGTGACCAACAAACCTTTTTATCTTGCCAAAGAAGTCGTGCAGAGCATGGGCTGGACCCATCGTTCCGCCGTGTTGATAGGTGGCGATACCTTGCCGCGCAAAAAGCCCGATCCCGACCAGCTTTTTCATGCCTGCGAATTGCTGGCTGTAAAGTCGGCCGACTGTATTTACGTCGGCGACGACGAACGCGATGTCCTCGCGGCCAGACATGCCGGAATGAAGGCGGTGGCCGCGTTGTGGGGGTATCGTGAAGCCCACGACAATCCCGCCAACTGGAAGTCCGATGTCATGTGCGCGTTGCCTCTGGA
>Ga0066402_1000011_pt1 | contig 22497 bp, 23 predicted proteins | sample LakWasMeta2_LOW4_2_FD_59489 | JGI IMG/M metagenome (GOLD analysis project Ga0066402, IMG submission 59489) | Freshwater sediment methanotrophic microbial communities from Lake Washington under simulated oxygen tension - Sediment Metagenome 2_LOW4 | ecosystem: Environmental > Aquatic > Freshwater... | reverse complement strand
CAGTTGGTCAGATTAAGGATCAGCCTGATGATGGAATCATTCGGCGAATAGCGGTTGTTGTCGTAGCGACCATAACGGTAGCGACCGTAATAACCGTCGTCATAACCACGCCGAAAACCCTCGCGGAAGTAATAGTTATAGGTTCCGCGATCGATGTAGTAACCATAATAGCCGTAGTTGGCATCTTGATAGGCGTAGGCTTCGCGGAAGTTGTAGCCCCATCTGTCCATGCGGTCGGCACGGCCGGCATAGAATCCTTCCTCGTAACCATAGTCGATGGCCTGACGCATCAGGTCTGCCTGATAGCGGTTGGCGTAGTAGTTATGGCCGCCGCGACTGTAGCGATAAATGATGGGCGAATAAAAATACGAGCCGTGCGAATAGTCGTAACGGTTGCCGTCGAACTGGTGGCGTTGTTGGCGCATGCGATCGTAGTAACGTTGCTGCGAACGATATTGTTCGTTGCGGTTTTGCTCGCGCAGGCGCTGCGTGAAGCGCTGTGCGGAGGATTGCTGGCTATCAAGATGACGACGATAGTCGTTCGCCTGACGTTGCTGCTGATCCTGCCATTGTCTTTGCTGGCGCTCTTGTTCGGGGCGCGGCAATTTGTTCATCGGTATCGGGTTTTGACGATTGTTGTCATTACCGCGTTCACGGTTGCCCTCACGATCATCATCTCGGTTGTTCTCGCGGCCACGATTGTTTTCGCGCTCATCGACACGATCGAAAACGATTGGGCGTTGATTACGATTGTCGCGGTTCTGACGTTCCAGATCTGCGGCTTCGCGCTGCGCTGCCAATCGTTCGGCGGCCGCGTTGCGTTCGATCATTGAATTGCGATCATCGCGCTGGCGATTATTGTCTTCCTGCCACGTTGCCTGCTGACGCTGTCGGACTTCTTCGCGCGCCTGACGTTGACGCTCAATGTCTGCCTGTGCGTTACCGCGTTGATTTTCCTGCTGGCGCACGATGCCCTGCTGCTCGCGTGATTCACGTGCAGCTTGCTGTTCCTGTTGCTGTTCGGTGCGCGCTTGTTCGCCACGGACCATTGGACGCTTTTCCCGGACCTTTTCTTTGTCTTCCTCGGTGACAGGTGTTTCCTGCTCGGCAACGGCATGTCGGCGGCCGGCATTTTGCGCCAGGGCGGACGTGCCGAAGCTCAGGGACAACAAGCCGGCGATGACGGGGATGAAGACTACAGCTGATTTGGAATAACGATACATGGCGGACCTCGGAGTGACGGATTTCACGTGTCTATGAGGCCCGATTTGCGCTGAACGAAGTCTGACGTTTCCTGGCCTGAATCTATCTCTGCCAGAGAATGTTTAACGGGGATTTGATTTGATGAATACGCGGTAACGCGATTAGTTACAACATGTCAACCGAATTGACTTTGCCGGTTTGCCTGGTGTCGGTGGTGTGGGTTGAAAGGAAGGCTGAGTTGTCAGAGGGGCTACCGCCAATTCGCTTTTTCCAGTTCGGCATTCGTGATGTAGCCATTATGGTCGCGATCCACGAGATGAAATTCATACGTGAGCGCATGTGTTGCCGGAATTTCGCGGCGCGAGAGTCGTCCGTCGCCGTTGGTGTCCAGATCGCTGATGCGCACTTTGTAATCCGAAGCGTTAGCCAATGTGGCAGGCTGGCTGGAGGTTACCGTGACCGGGCCCGTCGTGGCTTCAATCTGTGTCGTCTCTGAGGTATTTGCCGTTTGTGCAGACAGGCATGGCGTGAATGCAAGTAGTGCGAGTGAAACAAAATAATATTTGTTCATGCCATGTTCTCCACAGCGATTCGGGAGCCCAACGTAGAATCGCGATTTTCAACCTGTAATGAACAAAAATAAATGTCCCGCTATGTGCTTTTTCGCACGGACGGCGGGAATTATAGAGTCTATAAACGCTGCGTTTCTTCGAACTTCATGTGTTGCCGAATGCAACAGGAAACGAAAAAAAATTAGTGCGGAATTATTTTTTTTCGACCGTATCCAGGAAATAGGCTTCAACTTCGCCCACTGCTTTCATGGTGATGGCATTGCCTCGGCGGTCCAGTGTTTTGCCAAACGGCAAACGCACCCAGCCTTCACTGATGCAATATTCTTCGACGTTGTTGCGTTCTTCGCCCTTGAAGCGAATGCCGACTCCGCGCTCGAGGACGGCGGCATCGTAAAATGGGCTTCTAGGGTTGACGGCTAAACGGTCGGGAGGAGTGTCGCTCATGGGGATATCTCGGGTAAAAGGTGATGCGGCATTTTAGCAGGGCTTGGCCTGCATGGCAGGGGTTTAAAGCCCTGTTGCGGCTTCTTCGGCAATATCGATGCCCGATTTCAGTTTGTCGAAAGTGCTTACCCGATTGCGACCTTCGCGTTTGGACTGGTAGAGAGCCTGGTCGGCATTGGATAGCAGCGCATCGAAAACGTAGCCGGAAAGCGGAGTCGTGGTGACGCCAAAACTGGCCGTGACCGTGAAATCATGCCCGTTCTCGCTCGTGTCGATCGCTGCAATATGCTTGCGGAAACGCTCCGCCATTTCCGTGGCGCTGGAAAGATCGCTGGCATGCAGAAGAATCGCGAACTCTTCGCCGCCAATCCGGCCAAAGCAATCTTGTTTCCGGCAAATCGGTTTGCAGGCGGCAATCACCTGTTTCAACACCCAGTCGCCGGTCGAGTGGCCGAAACGGTCATTGATGGATTTGAAGTTATCCAGATCGAACATGATCATTCCCAGTTGTTCCGATTTTCTGGAAGCCTCGGAAATTGCCTGTTCGGCATTCTTGGTGAAGTGATCCCGATTGCTGATGCCGGTGAGTGCGTCGGTTTCGGCAAGACGGCGGAAAGCCAGCTGCATGCGTTTGGTGCGGTAAGCCCAGAGCAGAAGCATGGTCAGCAAGAGAATCAGTAATCCAACCAATATCGCCGTGTAGTGTGCTTTTTGCTTGGCGACCGTTTGTTCGAGTTGCAGGACTTCGTTTTTCTTGTTGAGCAAATCGATGGTCTGGGTTTTCTGCTGGGTTTCGTGTTTTACCAGTTGATAGGCCAGTTCGCGCGCCTTGACATCGGTTAGATACGCCTTGTCGGCTTCAGCGTATTTCCTGTAATGGTCTAACGCAGCAGCAGTATCATTGCGACGTAGTGCGATTTCATAAAGAGTCTTTTCGGCAACTACCAGCGAAGGTGAAAACGGAATGCTTACACTCTCCTTTACTGCGATATTTGCATGTTGCTCGGATTGTACAAGCTCACCAGATTTCAGTTTATATTCGGCAAGCATGGAGTGCATTTCGCTGATCAGTCTTGGATATTTGGTGCTTTCAGCTTCTGCAAGATGCTTTTCAAGCAAGGCAATGGTTTTTCTCGATTCACCATTCGCTGCCCATTTTCTGGCGAGATAAACGCGGGATGCATTGGCAAGCATAACTTCGCCGTGCTCCGAACAGGAAGCGATCATTTTGTCAATTTCAGCATCGTTTGCCGGCAGCGAGTCCAGATTGAAATCCGATTCGACTATTAAATGGTTGGCATAGCATCGAGATCTGATTGATGGATCATCAGCAAGTACCTGTGCGCCATAATGTTTGCCAAGTTCGTATTGGCCGACCTGATTGTAGAGTACTGCCGCGACGGCCAGGCCATCATGACGTAATTGCCTGTCGGTGACTTTGTTCTGCAAGAGAAGAGTCTTGTCCAGCAACGCGAACCCAGCACTAAAATTCCTTGTGACTGCGTAGCTGTTGACGGCAAGCAAGCCAGCCCGGTATTTCAAGTCAATATTGCTGGTTTGATTGAAGATGGCATTGGCTTTCTGGATGGCCAGATTGTATTGGCCAGTAAATGCAAGTCGGTAAGCTTGAAGGTATCGCAATCTTTCGAGCTGTTCAGTCGTTGCATCAGAAGTTTTGGAATCAAGCTGATCGAGAATTTTTACAAATTCTGCCGGATCCGAACTTCGCAGGCCATCTGCCTGTACAAGATATTTTTCAAACTCGGTCGAACCGAGGGCAATAGACGAGAGAGCGCACAGGCTGACAAAAAAAAGCCATTGCAGCATGTTGCGTGTACGCCGTTGCATACTATTGCCCTGAGTCAGAATCAATTATCCGACTTTTCTTCTTCTTCTTGTTTCTTGTCGCCGTCTTTGTCGTCGTCTTTACCCTCACCACCGTCATCTTCGGCAGGTACCAGAATCATCATCATTTTCTTATAGGCACCGATAGAATCACTTAGGGTGTTTGCGTCGCGATTTAGCAATGCATGTTGCGCCACATCATCAATCGGTAGCGCTTTCACGGCAGCGGCGTACTCTTCAGGCGACATATTGCCTAGAGAAGCATCTTTACCCATTGACTCAAGAAATTGAATAACATTCGACATCTTCGACTCCCTTTATTGTTGTGTTGGTACAGCAGTTAAATTCGAATTTAGCACACGTTCGAGTTCTTCGATGCGAGCGAGCATGGCCTCGTCTCGCAGCATAGCTTGGCACGGCGGTAATACCATCGTCGATTGCAGGTGCAATTCTGCACCTATCACCTTCGACAATGCCAGTTTTTCAACACGTGGTTTGCTTATGGGCAGGGTTGCAGCCTCATAGATGATGACCTCGTGGGCCGGGGGGTAGTGCTCTGCGAGCAGCTCCACCAGCAACTGCTTGTAAGCCGCACCCGTGGAATAGCGACGAAGACTCCTGTCCCCGGCAATGCCTACTTGCCAGAGGATCAGGTAGGCTGAGGGATCAATCCGGCGGCGATAAAACATGAACTGGCTTGCTTCATAGTGTTGGCAGCCAAATCTTCCGGGATCAATGCCCAGGTCTGCATAGAGGCAGTCTTCCGCCGAAATACCAGGTTCCATATGGGCGTCGAATCCCTCTATGCGCGCTTGCTCAATGACCTTATGTGGCGCAAAAGCAAATACACCTGGATGGCCGTAAAAGGCACCACATACTCGGTTTCCAAGTCTGACTTCGGCCAGCATGGCCTCTACCATTTCCCGATAAGTCTCATGGCGGGATTTGCCTTCACGGTAATAGGTTTGAAGACTGCGGACGTCCTTGTTCATTGTCTGGAGCCATAATTCGACCACCGGATCTGAAACGGCGGCAAACACCACATCGGCTTGTTCGATGTGGCTACGCGAACGAGGGCTGATATGCGCCCCAAGCATCATGCCGGTGCCCACACAAACCATACTTCCAGAATTTTTCATGCAGTCTGGCTGTCCCCTTCAGCCTGATTACTCATCGAGATACAACGGCAATTGTAATCATATCCGATTCGCCGCGCCCCTGAGCTCCTGCCAATGACAGCGAGATAGAATCCAGCTTGATTTCATGGTGATCCCGGAGTTTTTCTGGTTGGACAGAAAGCCCAGTTTTTTTACCACTCTGGTCACAGCATGATTGTCGCGATCATGATTGACGATGAAAGCTGAAAAATCAGTGGTCATGAAAACGACGTCTATCAATTTATTTATGGCTTCCAGCGTAAAGCCTTTATTATGGTATTGCTTAAGCATGAAGTGTCCAAGTTCGACACAGGTTTGGGCGTCTGGCTTTATTTTACAGACGAGCGATAGAAGTCCGATTGGCGCACCAGATGTCTTTTCTTGGATTGCCCACATATAGCGGCGTACAGGGATTGCCGAACTTATTTTAAGCGCTGCCTTGAAACTTTGTAACGCGGCTTCCTGTGTCAGCGGCTCTGCAATGTGCTTCATCAGCAAGGGATCGGTGTAGCAAGCTAAATATAGTGTCTCGTCTTCGGCCCGCAATGGTCGCATCACTAATCGGGCCGTATCAAATTTTTCCATCACTCTTCTTTCGCCTTCGCCACGCGCAAGACACCATCGCCTTCGGTTCGGCGATCAAACACGCAATAGTAGCCGGTCAGTAACGGCAAACCGAGAATGCTTTGATTCGGCCACTTGGGCATCTGTCGCATCAGCAGGAAAAAGCACTCCCCGGCGTGCACGGCATTTTTTTGCCAGTAATCGCCCGGGTTGCAGGTAAAAGTCACCTCGTCGCCGGACGGGGATTCAAGATGAAAATGCAGCTTGGGCCAGTCACGGGTCTTTATCTTGTCATTGGGAAGGCCGTGTTCTGTTTTGAAGGTTTCCAGAAAACGGCTTATCAAATGCGGAAAATTTTCATCGAAGCTTGAGAACTCGGCGATGACGGCATCGTAGATCGAGGCTTCCAGCACGAGGAAACTGCTGCCGGTATCGAAGATGGCATTGCTGGCATAGCCGTCCAGATATTTCTCGGCCAGCGCCGGTGCCGGGATGCGGGGGCGATCACCGACTTGTACCGAAATCAGATTCGCGTTGTAGTAAAGCTCGTGCACGATCTTCGCGGTTTCAAAACCACCTTCGTACAATGACTGGCATTCTTCGCCGCCACCGAGCACCAGCACGCCCTGATTCAATGGGTCGGCGGCCAGTTGGCCCAACGATGCCTTGTCATCCAGTACATGCACCAAAGCACGCTTGATCAGCATCGAAAACTTGTCCGCAATGATGCCCTCGTCTTCAAGTGCAGTGAAACACGGCGTCAGGTTTACCAGTGGTTGTTCGCGCAATCGTGTATTGAAGGCCGACAGGTCTTGCTCTTCGGCATTGAACGGCCAGGGCCAGGTATGGCTGGGTTCGACTTTCTTCTCGACCAGCAAGGCGCTGACGTCGCGGGCCTTGTTCAACTTTCTATAGGCTAGGCCGATCAGTCCGTCGGCATCTCGGAAGTTCTGTGCGTTGGTTTCCACCAGGGCGATTTCTGCATCGGGCAGAATGCGCGCATGGTGCTTTTCACCAAAGGCAATCGTGGTTTTGAGCACCGGTCCTGCCCAGGTGCCGATACCATAGGCAATGGATTGGGCCAAGGATGTTGCTTCTAGAGCCTTGTCATGTGCGGGGTCGTAGGCTTGCGGCAAGACCACCAGCGTGCTGCTTCCGCTGTCGATCAGGATGTTGGCCGGGCTTTGTTGGCTACCTATCTTGATTTCTACAGTGTAGGCGCCCTTGGCGTATGCCAGCGTGGTGCGAAGTTTCAGGTGGTTTTGTTTCTTCTCGATTTCCATCGTCATGCAAGCCCGTTTCGAATCAGGGGCTATTGTCGTGGGATTCACGAGGGAAAGTAAATGCAGTCAGGGATTTTGCCGGCGCGTTTGTATTTTCCTGTTTTCCAGTCTTTGTTCAGCGACGGCGATAATTACTTCGCGTTCTTCGGCGCTGGCTTGATGCCAGGCGAGAATTTCGTTGATGTGGCGGCCGCAACCCATACAGACATCTTGTTCATCAAGACAGCAATTGCGAACGCAGGGCGAGGCCGGTAATGCGGATTCGATCGTAATGCCCATTAAATACGGCCTGGTTCCTGTGCAGGAATAATGTTCCTTTTGTAGGCTCTTTGCAGTTTTACGCGGCGTATATTTTGATGTGCGCGTTGCTTGAGCGATGTGCTTTTTGTAGCCGCTGCCGGAGTGGCAACAAACGACTTTCTGGCAAGCTTGAAAATAGCCGGCGCTGCAAATACGTCGGTGCGATTGGCAAAGTCACCGCTATTGGTTTTGACAAAAAAGGGTATGAATACATTATTGCTGCTGACCAGACTTTGATAATCGCCAATAAAATAACCACCCGCAAAAGGAGCGGTGGTGTAATCAAAGGGGGCGGTAATGCGACTTTCACTCCAGCTTATGCCATCGCTGGAAGTGCTTAGCCAATAGTCGGTCAATAAAGTGGCTGGATCTGAGGTATTGCTTCGTAAATCATAATAGCTGATACCGATAGTGTTATCGGCCCGCACATGAACCGTGGGGATCATTGCTTGCACGTTGTTGTCGGGATTGATTCGGACCGGACTGGACCAGGTAAAGCCGCCATCAAGCGATTGCGAAAACGCAATGCCATCACGCACGCCGCCACTAAAGCGCGCGTCCTGCCAGACCACGTAAAGCTTCCCGTTCGGACTGGCCGCGATTTGCCCAAGAATGGAACCATCACGAATAGGGGTGCCGGTTTCAGGGTCACTGGTGCCAATGGCGAGCAAATCGGAAATCAGAAACGGTTGCGACCAGGTTGCACCTTTGTCGGTTGATCGCATGACCTCAATGGTGGCCACGTCAGTGCCGGCAACAGTGACCAGCTTGGTGAGTAAATTAATCAAAGTGCCATCGGGTAATACCGTGATGACATTGCCAATGGTTTGTCCGGTGCCGCCAGGGTTGTAGATTATTTTTGCAGCTTCCCAACTCAGGCCGCCGTTAATACTGCGTGCAAAATAAGTGGGCCCATTGCCGTTTGCAGCCAAACGATCCCAAACGGCATAGACATAATTGGAGTCTGTCGGGTCGGCAGTAATGGCATTTTTATCATTGAAAAATGCGACGCCATCAATGTCTAAAATCAAGGTGGCCGGGTTACTCCAGGTCAATCCGCCATCAAGTGAGCGACTGGCAAGCATTGCATTTTGCGAGCCGGTCGCCCGATTCAAACTCAAAGCCATTACGTGTGCAGTGCCGTTGGGAGAAAACGTCACCCATGGGTCGGTTGCACGCTCGTAATTGCCGCCGTTGAATGCCGTGCCTCCACTGCAACGAGAAAACGGAATCAGGCGCTGAGTCCAGGTTCTGCCGCCATCAAAAGAAATGCCCGCGGCTAAACCGCGCGCAGCACCATTTGACCAGCGGTCTTGTTGCCATGCCCCGATTAAATTGTCGGGGTTCGTCGGATTCACGGCAACCGATGGCTCTACTTCGGCATTCACGTAGGATGTGCCGGTTTGAGCTGCACCTTCGCAATTTATCGCAAATGGCGAAATCGGCGAGACGCGATATTGAGGGGGAAGCTCGCCTGTTCTTGGTTTGATTGAGCGTTGAAGCGGAACGAAATTGGGATATTGATCATAAACCCAGCCATCAACGCCGCGTGCCGGCGCGGAAGGCGGAGGCAACGCAGTCTGTAAATCTGTCGCAGGCCATGAATGATCAAGCGCTACCGCGATGAGTGCGGTTGCGGCGAGTAATTTAAGCGAGATATGCAGTAACTTCATTGAAGGACGTCCTGCGAATAAAACATTGTCAGACTAGTATCAAAGCCCGACGAAAACAATCCTGCGAAAAGTAATGCTTCCAGAAAGACTTGCCCTATCGTGGACGAGGGCGCGGTGGGTCGATGTACATGTCAGGCAAGGCTATGGCGGCGCTCGAACAATTATTGCTGTCGAAATTGCAGACTATATAGCTTGGGCGTGGATTGTTTCCAGGTTTTTCCGAGTATTTACCGATGTTGTTAATACTCGCACGAAAAACCCCGTCGCGATAAATGTCGACTTTTGCAGTACCGTCTTGCCAAGATAGGTTAATCGTTTTTGCGCCAGAACGACGTTGCGAAATGCGCGCCGTCAAATTTTTGGGAATGCTTGCTGCTGGCTCGGCATTGCGTACGCAGTCGTAAGTTTCAATGACTCGATCGCCGGTGTCGATAACGGAAAAGTCCTGTACGCGAACGGGTGAGCCAGGAACCGCCTGGTCGAACAGGCGTGAATTGATGTTCAACTCGGCCCATTTGTGCGTGGTGTAGAGATCGTCTTCAGCAGTTAGTGCAATATTTCCGCCATCGGATAGCACGATGCCGTAACGTTGCATCGTACGCAAAATAACTTGTGCAGCAGCGTTGTATAAATGCACTGGAAAATCTGCACGCAACCGGAGACGGGAACCATAGGGGACGGTACTGGGAGGTCCGCTGGGGCCGCCAGCGTGACTGGCAGGCCGCACATAAACCGGGATGCGGCGAGTCGTGTTGGGGGCCGGATCGTTGGACGCCATGCGTGCATTAGGCAAGATGAATCGAATGGCATGCCCCAGATCGCCATTGGTAATTTGTGTTGCGGCGTAAACCTCGTCTGCATTGAACAAAAGCGGTGCAATCGGGAAGCCCGCTGCGTCGGCGCTGGTGCAATGATCACCACGATTGCTTGCCTGATAAACGCTATCGAGTTTCCAGATCGCCAGACACTGGGATTGCAAGCCGGTGCTGCCAGATGCATTCGCCCGGTAGGCTTCGTACAAAACGTTTTCCTGCACGACGAGCAGATGGCAATCGCCATTATTGTTGTCGCAGCTCAGATTCGAGGATGATTCGATCGCGGCATTTGCCGGCACTGGCATCGCCGTGCCAATCGGCTCGCAATCGGGTGAGTAGTATTCGTTGGCAGCGGGAAATCCGATGATTGTGCGTGTAGGTGCTCCAGGCGCTGCATGAACAATTCGCATGCCGAAGTCAATTTGCATCCGGCCAAAGCCGAATCCGCCGAGATTGACGAGACTGGTGATCATTGTCGATGACTGCGGGTGAGTGGCTGCTTCGGTAATGTTTTGATGCCAGACAGCGGCGGGTGGGAAGCGCGGTGGTAATTCTGCGTTCGCCACCTGACTGAAACTTATGCCGGCAACACAGACGGCGAATAAAATAGTTTGGCGCATCCGTATTCCCGAAAGCATGCAAGCTTCAAATCATATAGGCATCGAGACGCAAATTCTGTCATTAGGCTTAATGGATGCAAAACAAAGCCCTCCCATGAGGGGAGGGCTTTCAGGCGCAGTAGCTACGTGCATCTACCGAGCCCAGATATCGACTCGCGCCTGATCGAAGCTGCGTTCGGTATCGCCGATGATGCCGATTTCCTTGATGCAGCGGCGGCCGCCCTGCAAGTCGATCCAGCGTGTCGAACCGCCTTTGGAAATACGGTCGCGGACATTTAGATAATCGCGATTGCCGTTTTCGTAACGTACCCAGAGTTTTTCGATCTCGACCTTGCCGCGGCTGACACGGAGTTGTATCGCGCTAACGCCATTGCGGCAATTGCGAAAACGAAGTACATCCTTGTCGTTTTCGATATGACTCAGTTTGGTACTGCCTAGGCGCACTGCCCGGTCATAACGGGCCGCATCGGCGGTGGCAGCAAAGCCGATACAAAGAGTGATGGCGGCAATCATTATTTTTTTCACAAGTCTTTCCTTCTGTTGGTTGCATTCAATTTGCAAAAACAAGAACAGATCGACGCAAAAAAAGTTTACGGTTAAAGTTAAGGCGTTCAGCCAATAGCCGGATTGATGACTCGTCATTCAGCTATAAAAAACGCCGCAATGCGCGGCGTTTTTTATCTGCAAGGAAATATGTCTACATTTTGACCAGTTCAACGCGGCGATTGCTTGCGCGTCCTTCTTCGCTGGTATTGCTGGCAAGTGGTTTGTCCGGACCAAATCCCTTTGAACTCAAGCGGGCCGGATCAATGCCAAGACCGACCAGCGCACCAAAAACACTGCGAGCACGTGCTGCGGAGAGCTTCCGGTTATGTTCTGCAGCACCGGTGTTGTCGGTATGACCTTCAATCGACAGTTTCAGGTCGGTATTGGCGGTGAGCAGTTTGTTGATTTCATCCATCACGGGCTGGCTGTCGGGGCGCAGCGTGGCTTTGTCGATATCGAAATTGATATACAAGGCGACACGGCCATCGGCATCAAGCGCTTTTTTCATTGCACTCGCGTCCAGAAAGCCGACAGATTGCTTCATGCCCTCTTTTTCAAGGACCGTCACATAGCCATGTGTTGGAAAGGCGCCGGTAGCGATATGGATCCAGTATTCTTTGTCTGCGGTACGGATCAAATAGCTGTAATGCTCGTAAGCGGAAGTCGGTGCCGTGCTGCGCCAGTATTTTTCAACCGGCCCAAGACCGCCGGCGGCATTGATGATTTCGCGGGTAAATTGTGTTGTGCTGATTTTCTTGCCGCCCAGTGCCGTGATGGCGTTTTCATAATTGCGGTGAAATTCAATTTCGGAATATTTGCGTCCGGTATCGGCGTTACCGAGGTTCATGAAATTATGGTAAAGCTTGCCTTCGACCGGGACCAGTTTTTTTCCGGCAAGAAAGAAATGGCGATCGAAACCAATCATGCTGTCCTTGTCATCCAGATTGTTGACCAGGCCTTCCGGTGTTTTGAAAAAAGGAAAGGGCGGTAGCGACACGGTCGTAACCGGCACGCTTTCCACGCTGAAATCGGTATCCACCGGCGCGGCAGCCGGAACTTCGGCAACCGAGGCGCTAGCGGCAGGCTCGGGTGCTGGCTCGGATGTTTTGGCAGGCGTTGCCGGTTCCGCGACCGGAGGGGCTGCCGTGATGGCTTCTTCTTTTTTACATGATGACAGCATGAGTACAAGCAAGGCACTACCAATCAGCATATGACCGTGACGCATGGTTTCTCTCCTCAATGATACAAAGTTAATTCTAAGCCTTCCGAGCTGCATTATTAAACGTAAAAAGGCACCAATTTGGCCAGTAATCTTCACGGTCAGCACAATAGCGGTAAAATATGCCCCATGACTCACGAAAGCCCCGCATCTGCCGCTTTATGGTATCCGTTCCTGACGGGAGCGATTAAGTGGCGCGGACATGCTCTTTTTTTACGCGCTCGATATGGCCCGATTCCAGTGCAGATAAAAGCCGAACAACTCGATTGCCAGCAAAGCTTCAAACCCTTTGCCGATGATTTGGAGCGCGCGGGTTGGCCAATAATTCAACATGCCCGGCAGGCCTATCCAATAGTGCTGGTATTGCCCCCGCCTCAGCGCGATGAAACGCGCGCCTTGTTTGCACATGCTCTTCGGCAAGCCAGCGAAGACGGTTTGGTCGTCGTCAGCATGCAAAATAGCGCAGGCGCGAAATCTGGCGAAAGTGATCTTCGCCAACTGGCACCCAATCTTCAATCGATGAGTAAAAATAAATGCAGAGTGTTTTGGGCCGATAGAAAAAATATCAACGAAGCGTTATTGCACGACTGGCTGAATCAGGACTCACCACGGATGGTCGAGTCCACCGGGTTTATCTCGCGTCCGGGTATCTTCGCCTGGGACCGGATTGATGACGCCTCAAAATTATTGACGATGCATTTGCCGAAAGATCTGGCGGGACACGGTGCTGATCTGGGAGCAGGCCTTGGTTATTTGGCCCATACGGTTTTAAGCCAGTGTGAAAACGTCAAGGCGATGGATATGTATGAAGCCGAAGACCGTGCGCTGGAATGTGCGAAATTGAATTTGGCGAAATTCGAGGCTGTCAGGCAGTTGAGATATTACTGGCATGACGTAACTCGGGGTGTTCAGGGCCCATTTGATTTTGTGATAAGCAATCCTCCGTTTCACCAGGGTCGCGAAGAAGTGCAGGCGCTCGGACAGGCTTTCATCGAGGCCGCTGCGAAATCGCTAAAGCCCGGCGGGCGCTTTTACATGGTGGCCAATCGCCATTTGCCTTACGAAGCCAGCCTTGCAAGCCACTTCGCCCAGCACAGGTTGCTGGCGACGCAAGACGGTTTCAAAGTGTTTGAAGCCATCAAGTAATGACACGGAAAAACAATGAAACTGGTAAAACATATTTCCAATCTGGGTTATGGCAGTCGCAAGGAAGTGACGCTAATGTTTCGCGAGGGGCGCATCACCGATGCCGCCGGGGAAGTCCTGTATGCCGACGACGCCACCACGCATGACAATATACGCGTGGATGACGAGCCGCTGGACCCGCCTGCAGGCATGTTGTTGATGCTTCACAAACCGGCAGGCTATACCTGTTCGACCAAAGACAAGGGGCGACTGGTCTACGATCTGTTGCCGGATCGTTTTCGCATCCGCAAACCCGTACTGGCGCCGATTGGCCGTCTCGACAAGGAAACCACCGGCTTGCTCCTGATGACCGATGACGGCGATTTGCTGCACCGGATTATTTCGCCGAAAAACAAATTGCCGAAGGTTTACGAGGCTGACCTCGCGAGTCCATTGCGAGGCGATGAAGTGGCATTGTTCGCCACTGGCGACATGATGCTTGAGTCGGAAAATACACCGCTTGCCCCCGCGATTTTGCAGCCGCTGTCGGAGTTGCGGGTTCGGCTGACCATTATCGAGGGCCGCTATCACCAGATACGCCGAATGTTTGCCGCCGTAGGCAACCACGTCGTGCATCTGCATCGCAGCGAAGTGGGCGGGTTGAATCTCGGGTCCCTGCAGGCCGGTGAATACGAATACATTGGCGAGGCGGATCAATCCAAGCTTTTCATGCGGGAGCAAGCGTGAAATTCCTATCCCCATTTTATGCCGTGATCGCCATTGGCATGGTCATATTGAGTACCTTGCTGCACACCTCATTGCTGTTCATCATGGCTTTGCTTAAGTGGCTGCTTCCGTTTCAGGCTGCACGAAAATTTCTTTCGCGATTCCTCATCGTGATTGCCGAAAGCTGGGTCGCCTTCAATAGCTGGCTGATCGATGTCGTGACGCCGACCCGGTTCATCGTGACCGGCATGGAGTCGCTCAAATACGAAGGCTGGTATCTGGTCATATGCAATCACCAGAGCTGGGTCGACATTCCCGTGCTCCAGAAAATATTCAATCGCCGCATTCCCTTCCTCAAGTTTTTCCTGAAAGACCAGCTTATCTGGGTGCCGTTTCTCGGGCTGGCATGGTGGGCGCTGGATTTTCCTTTCATGAAACGTTATTCGAAAGCCTTTCTGGAAAAAAAACCGCAGTTGAAAGGCCGGGACATCGAAGCCACGCGGAAGGCCTGTGAACGTTTCAGGCACCTGCCTGTTTCGGTGATGAATTTCGTCGAGGGTACGCGCTTCACTTCCGAAAAACACCGGCGACAGCAATCGCCATTCAATGATCTGCTGAAAGTCAAAGCCGGCGGAATTTCCTTTGTGCTCGACACGATGGGAGACAGCATGAAGTCGATTCTTGACGTTACGATTGTCTATTCCGACCGCAGGCCCGGTTTGTTTGATCTGTTCGCCGGCCGCATCGGCCAGGTTTCGATCGATATCGTCGAGCGAGAAATCACCCCGGGCATGATCGGCGATTACGAAAACGATGCTGAGTTCAGGGCCGGTTTCCAGACTTGGCTGAATTCCGTCTGGGAAGAGAAACAACGCACTATCGAACGCTTGAAGGCAGGTATGCAGTAGCCGTTTGCATGCCCGAGGTTGAGACGCCTGAAAAGGCACTGTTAAAACTCCCGTTAGGAAAACCGTCATGAAAAACCTGTTGCCTCTCCTGCTGTTTGTGATCCTCATATTCGCTGGTTCCGGAGTTTCTGCGGCTGCCGAAGTAGTGGCCGGCGAAAAGTCGAACCGCGATTTGCCTCCGGGTTTGATCGTTCCCGATGCCGCAAGGCCGGGGCCGGCTTTCGATGTTGATAAAGCAACGTCTGCCTATCTGGATGTATTGAGCGACCAGCAGAAAGCAAAGTCGGATGCCTATTTCGAAAATGGTTATTTTCTGGACGTGCTGGATACGCTTATTCTGGTCTTGATTTCTGCACTCCTGCTGTTCGCGGGGATATCCCGCAAGATGAGTGTTCTGGCCAAACGGGCGAGCCATCGACCATGGCTTCACACCACCCTGTATGCAGCGATGTATCTGGCCGTCATGTTTCTGCTGACCTTGCCCTGGAATATCTACATGGGCTTTTCGAGGGAGCACGCCTATGGACTGGCAACGCAGGGTTTTGGCGATTGGTTTGTCGAAACCTTGATGGGCTTCGGTTTAAGCCTTTTATTTGCCTCCCCCGTCATTGCCATCATCTATGCTGCGGTCAGGCGTGTCGGTAAAGCCTGGTGGGCGTGGACCGGTGCCATTACCTTTTTGTTCATCATATTTTTCGCGATGATTGCACCGGTTTTTATTTCGCCGATTTTCAATGAATACAAACCCTTGCCGCCGGGTGAATTGCGCGATGATTTGCTGTCGATGGCGCGTGCCAGCCAGATTCCGGCAGACAACATTTACGTGTTCGACGCATCCAAACAAACCACGCGAATCAGCGCCAATGTGTCGGGCATGATGGGCACTACCCGCATTTCACTCAACGACAATTTGCTGGAACGCACGTCGCCCGAGGAAATTCGGGCGGTAATGGGGCACGAGATGGGCCACTATGTCCTGAACCATTCATTGCGACTGGTTATTTACATTACGCTGATCCTGACTTTTGTTCTGCTGTTCGTGCATTACAGTTTTGATGGCCTTCTGGTGCGCTACGGAAGCCGTTGGGGTGTCAGCGATCGCGGCGACCCCGCCGGTCTGCCGCTGGCGATGGCACTGCTGGCGATTTTCATGACCTTGATGACACCGTTGAATAACAGTGTCGTACGTCAGGCGGAAGCGGAGGCAGACGCATTTGGCCTGGCGGTGGCGGGTGAGCCGCACGGTTTCGCAACGGCTGCGATGCGTTTATCGACTTATCGAAAAATTCACCCGGGCAGGCTTGAAGAGATCGTGTTCTTTGATCACCCCAGCGGCTATGCCAGGGTGCATCGCTCGATGATCTGGTTGAAGGAAAATCAGCAGGATGCCCGCGTTTCGAAGGCTATTTTGAACAATAAATAATTGAATCAAGGCGTCTTGATATTACGCTTTATCAATCACGAAAGTTTTCGAATTGCAGCGGCAGTTCTATGTCGGACTTCTTCAAAAGCGCCATCACGTCCTGCAAATCGTCACGTTTCTTGGCAGACACCCGCAGCTTTTCGCCATTGATCTGGGCTTCGACTTTCAGTTTGGCGTCCTTGATGATGCCGACGATTTTCTTGGCCAGTTTCTGTTCAATGCCTTGCTTGATGGTCACTTTCTGGCGAGCTTCGGCCAAGTTGGTTTCTACCTCGCCCTCTTCCATGCAACGAATGTCGATGCCGCGGGCAATGAGGCGGGCTCGCAAAATATCCAGCATTTGCTTGAGCTGGAAATCACTCGGCGCGTGTTGGGTAATGACGAAGCCGTCCACGACGAATTTTGCATCGCTGCCCTTGAAGTCGAAGCGGGTGCCAAGCTCGCGATTTGCGGTATCGAGCGCATTGGTCAATTCATGTTTGTTGATTTCGGAAACGATATCGAAAGAGGGCATGTTTAATTCCTGGTAGTTTGCGTATTTTATGCGATGCGCACGCTCGCGTCAGCTAAACAGGGCTTGCTGTGAACGGATCTGACTGCTGTCGATGAAGTTCGCCAGTCCTATTCCGGCCAGCCTGTAGCGGGTGCTTTGCGGCATATTAACCCGTTCGCGCAGTTGCAAGGCGATGGCCAGAAAATCATCGAGCGAAGTGACGGGTGCATCCGGAGTATGGCTGCGGGTCAAGGTCTGGAAATCCGCCGTTTTCAACTTCAGTACGACGGTACGCGCACTGCGTTGTTCTTCGCGACAATAGGCAGCCCAGGTTTTTTCGGCGAGCCGGGCAAGATGCGGTTCCAGTTCTTCCAGAAGCAGGTCTTGCAGGAAGGTATCTTCACTGGAAATTTGCTGGGTAGGCCGTTCGGAGACAACTGCGTGGTTATCGATGCCGACGGAAAGCTCGTGCAGACGGATGCCCCAACGGCCAAAACGGTGCTCAAGGCTTTGAACACTGTGCTCGCGGATATGTCCTACGGTGCTTATTCCGAGTTTGGCCAGTCGGGCTTCCATGACTTTGCCCACCCCTGGCAATCGGCCAACCGGAAGCGGTGTCAGAAAATCGAAGACGGCCGACGGCTTGATGACATATTGGCCATTGGGTTTGTTCCAGTCGGAGGCGATTTTGGCCAAAAACTTGTTAGGCGCAATGCCTGCCGAAGCCGTCAAACGGGTTTCCTCGACTATGGCCTGGCGAATTTCCCTTGCAACTTCGGTGGCGGAAGCCAGACCACGCTTGTTTTCTGTCACGTCGAGATAGGCTTCATCGAGAGACAGCGGTTCGATAAGGTCGGTATGACGGGAAAAAATTTCCCTCACGTGTTTTGACACGGCTTTGTAGCGGACAAAGTCGGGCGGAACGAAAATGGCATCCGGACATAGGCGTTCGGCACGTATCGCCGGCATGGCGGAGCGTATACCGAATTTTCTGGCTTCATACGAAGCGGCACATACGACAGAACGTGCACCACGCCAGGCGACGACAACGGGCTTGCCCGCCAGTCCTGGATCGTCGCGCTGCTCGACGGAAGCATAAAAGGCGTCCATATCAATGTGCACGATTTTTCTTTGCGACATTTTGCTTACTTTGTCTTTCCCATGCGAGGCGTGCCTTTGCGACAGGCGTCGGAGCAGTACTTCACCTGCTCCCAGACATTCTGCCATTTTTTCCGCCAGCTGAAAGGGCGCCGGCAAACGATGCAGATTTTATCGGGCAAGTCTTTTTTGCGGATGGATTTATTCACGCAATTTTCTTGTGAAAATCAAGAAAGGCCGCAAGCATCGCGCCAGGAGCTTCGATCTGCGGGTAATGCCCGATTCCCTCAAGTTCGACGACATCGGCATCGGGAATCAGTTCGCGATATCGTTCAACTAGATGTCGACCGGAGACCGGGTCGTCAACACCATTGATCAGTCGCATCGGAACGCAGGTTGTCTGCATTGCCCTGACCCAGCTATCACGGTGTTTTCGGCGTTCGGGAATGTATTGCAACAAACGGTGCGCCAGCCGGTGGCCATTATTCAACTGGATCAAGTGCCAGAAATCCGATAAATCCTCTGCGTCAGGCTGCGTGTTGGCCGCAAAAACCTCGGAGAAACTCTTGCTGAATTTTTTTTCATTCAAGCCATGCACCAGCAGGGGGCCGAGTGGGCCGCGAAACAGGGACTGAATAAAGCGAGGGCGGTGGGCTTCGGGAAACAGGCCGCCGTTCAAATAGCAAATGGACTGGATCTCGGGACCATTTTCAGTGCGTGCATTTTCGAAGCGGGCCAGATATTCCTGGGCGATGCTATCGCCAAGATCATGCGCAAGAAGATGTGTATGTTTGATGCCGAGTGAAGATAGCAGGGCAATAATGATGTCTGTTTGTTCCAGCACGGTATAGGTATGTCGATGGGGTTTGCTAGAAAAACCGAATCCCAGCAAGTCGAGGCAAATGACTCGGAAGTGTTTTGTCAGCGACGGCCATATGACTTTCCAGTCGTAAGATGACGTGGGGAATCCGTGGATGCAAAGTAGCGTGTCGCCATGACCTTGGTCGCGATAGAAAATCGAGTGCGCATGCCAATCAAAATAGCGACCTTCCGCTTTCCATTGTTGCAATGCTTGAGTGGTCATCGGCTAGCTTTTGTTAAATAAATGTCATATTCACGAATCTAAACCAGACTCGGTTGCGTCAAAAATGCTTGACGATGCTGGTTGCATTGTCATTCCAAAATGCAATTTATCCTGAAATATTACGTGAATTGTGAAATATGTCCGCTTTTTTGCCGGGATGCCGTACTTGATAGATGCCAGCGAAATACTTTCGAGTATCCCTAGGCATTGTCCACGTATCCCTCAGGAGAACTTAGTTTGAAAAAGAGTATTGTTGCCATCTCATTGCTTGCGTTCAGTGTTACCGCTGCCATCGCCGCGAACCGAACGCCGATTAAACAGCCTAGTCCGGCTTACAAGAAACTTCAGTTGGCCATCAAACAGGAAACCCGCAATTATTTGCGCGGTGACGGCATGATTGAAAAAGCTCCCTCTGCCAATCAATCCGTTGCTGCCAAAGCTTATACCGATGCCGAAGTCGGCGACGCCAATTCCTTCGGGCGCAACGTCATTTTCGCCGGCTCCGTACAGTCGGGTGTTCTGCAAATTGCACCCGATTGCACCCCTGATCCGATGTTTCCACCGGGCCCGAATGATCATTGCGTCGTGCCAGACGTCAACGGCTTTGCGAGTGTCAATTTCCCGGATATGGGCAAGGTCCTGATTCCCGGTAAAACCGTAAAAACGCTGCTCTGTCATTGGCAAACACCATTCGCCAGCCTGCTTTACAATAACGGCACGGGTACCTATCAGGGCAACGCGCGGTCCACATTTACGGCAACGTACAAAATTGAAAACGAAGTTCTGGCAGACCCAAGCTTGCTTGATCCGAATACCGGTCTTCCCTACGGTGGCGTCATTCAAACCGGCCTGGCTTCCGTTTCAGATACTCGCGGCCTGCAACCGGGTGATTTCCAGATCTACAGCGACAACGATACCCGTGTTTGCAACGGCGGCTTGATTTCGAAGCGTTCCTTGATTGAAAACTATGGCTTGACCGATGCCCAGGCTACCAAATTCTTCAAGAAAGACACGATTATCACCCTTGGCATTGTGGGCAGTACAAGGCACGTCAGCGACGGCAGCGTGATTATTGGTACACGCTTTGTTGGCGATTGATCAACCAAACTCTCTCCATGGAAGGAAAAAAAACGGCAGCCGCGAGGTTGCCGTTTTTGTTTCCGGTCAATCAGGTATTCCATGTAACAATACCTGCATGATTCGGATACGAGTGGCATAGTGAAGCAAGTTTCTTCGATGCGCGGAATAGTTGCCATGTTATTGGCGGTAGTGCTGTTCTCGCTGATGGACGCCGGCCTGAAATGGTTGTCGCCGCATTATCCGGCCATTCAAGTCACCGCGATGCGTGCGATGGCGTCATTGCCTTTCGTATTGGTATACATCCTGCTCCGTGGCAGTGCCAATAGTCTTTTGAAGATTCGCTGGTCCCTGCATTTGCTTCGTGGAATGCTCGGAATTGCCATGCTGGCCTTATTTACCTATGGCCTGAAAACCCTCCCCTTATCCGAAGCCTATTCGCTTTTTTTCATCGCACCCTTGCTGATAACCGTTTTGTCGGTTCCCTTGCTGAAAGAAAAAGTCGGACCCGCGCGCTGGGTTGCCATTGGTGCAGGCTTGATCGGTGTGCTGATTGTTCTGAGGCCCGATATGGAAAACCTCGTGTCGCTTGGCAGTCTTGCCGTATTGGCGGCCGCCGCCTGTTATTCGGTGTCCGCGATCGCCGTGCGTGTCATCAGCCGCACGGACTCTTCCGACAGCATGGTGTTCTGGGCAATGACGATGATTGCTCTTGGTGCCGGGGTTTTTGCCGCTCCTGCCTGGCAGACCATAGCGGCAGAACATTTTATGGTTCTCGCAGGCATCGGGATTACCGGATTCTTCGGACAGGTCGCCATTACCGCTGCCTTCCAGAAAGCAGAAGCATCTGTCGTAGCGCCCTTCGAATACAGTGCATTGGCTTGGGGAATGGGGCTGGACTGGTTGCTATGGGAGACCCTGCCCGATAGCATCGCGATGATGGGTGCGCTGGTTATCATTGCCAGTGGCCTGTACTTGATTCGAAAAGAAAAAGTGCATGCCGAAGCAGAGCATCCGTAGTTCATTCATTTCCGGGAAAACATCATGTGGATTTTTAGATCGTTCGTGGCAGGATTCATTTCGACTTTGCTGTTCCATCAGGGGCTTTTGCATCTGCTTTACATCGCCGGAAAATTTCCAACACCGGCATGGAATATGGCAGCAACGGCACCATTGCAGGTGCCTGCCGTGATTTCGTTGGCTTTCTGGGGCGGAGTCTGGGGTGTGGTGCTATGGGCCATGATCAAGAAGCAAAGCAGCGCGCGCCAATGGCCGCTGGCCATCATTTTGGGCGCGTTGCTGCCCAGCATCGTGGCATTGCTGATCGTTTTTCCGCTCAAGGGGATGGCCTTTGCCGCCGATTGGGATCCTAAATGGTGGATAGGCGCTTTTTTGCTGAACGGTGCCTGGGGTTTGGGCGTGGTTCTGGTCATGAAGGCTTTCGGGAAGAAATAGAGCTCGCATTCAAGCCTGTCAACGACTGGGCGTGTGGAGCGTTTTAACAGGCACTCCCAGGATAAACAGTGAGAATCCCCATGAAAAAAGTCATTCCATTAATTGCCGTCGGTCTGTTGACCGTTAGTTTTTTGGCAGTCGCGCAAGACCGCTCGAAAGATCGTCGTGCGGACATGCAGGTCAAGGCACAGGAACGCTTCCAGTCACTGGATACCAATCGCGACGGCAAGCTTAGCTATGCCGAATTTCAAAACAATCCCAAACATCGCGAACGCTTCGAAAAAGCCGATCTGAACCGTGATGGTGGGCTTACCCAGGATGAAATAAAGCAGGCGCGCGAGCAAAACAAACAGATGCGACAGGAACGCCGTGCCAAGGGTCGTGAAAAAATGCAGGCTGCGCGTGAAAAGCTGCAGCGACTCGATGTCGATAAGGATCAGGCACTGACGCGAGCCGAAATAGGCAACGAAATGCCGAAGCTTCTGGAGAATTTCGATGTGATCGACGGCAACAACGATGGCAAGGTCACCCGCGATGAAATGCGGATTGCCCGCATGGCCATGAGGGCCGAGCGTCAATCGCAAGCTAAATAAATTTTTACAGAAATGACACTGAGAAAAAAGGCCGTTAAGGCCTTTTTTCTTTTGTCGTAGTCCTTAGCGGGCGATTTGGAACTCGCCCGGCAGGGTATAAATCAGCCTGTCATCCCGACTGCGATTCTTGTGGTCGTGGATCACGCCGAGATAAAGCGGCACCTTGTTTTTTTCACGAAGGGCGGTAATGAAATACTGCTCGTTTTCACGTTTAAGGACAAAAATACGCTTCCCTGGTTCGTGATCCAGAGCCTGTGCCAGCGTCATGTCAAAC
>Ga0066402_1000006_pt1 | contig 24644 bp, 14 predicted proteins | sample LakWasMeta2_LOW4_2_FD_59489 | JGI IMG/M metagenome (GOLD analysis project Ga0066402, IMG submission 59489) | Freshwater sediment methanotrophic microbial communities from Lake Washington under simulated oxygen tension - Sediment Metagenome 2_LOW4 | ecosystem: Environmental > Aquatic > Freshwater... | reverse complement strand
CAGGACTATGGCGACGAGCGCTACCGGCCCGGGCCTGTATGCGCCGGGCTTTGAACACGATAGCTGCGGCTTTGGCTTGATTGCCTGTCTCGACGCGCGCCCAAGCCATTGGCTGGTACAAACCGCGTTGAGCGCACTGGCACGCTTGAGCCATCGCGGCGCCGTCGGAGCCGATGGAAAAACCGGCGATGGCTGCGGCGTATTGATCCATCGCCCCGGCAATTTTCTGCGTGCGGTGGCAGCTGAATCCAATATTTCTTTACCGCATCATCAATTCGCGGTCGGCATGATTTTCCTGCCGCAGGATGCCGGGGCCGCTGCACAAACCAGAGAATGTCTTCAGCGAGAATTGACCCGTTGTGGAATCGATACGCTCGGCTGGCGCATGGTTCCGACCGAAAATTCCGTTTGCGGCGAACAGGCACTCGCAGCAATGCCTCGTATCGAACAGATTTTCGTGGCGGCCGAAAAGCCCTTGCCCGAAAACGAATTCGAACGCGCATTGTTTCTGGCGCGCCGTCGTGCAGAAAAGGAGTTTCCCGAGACGGCTTATGTCGTCAGTCTTTCCAATCACACGATTGGTTACAAGGCGATGGTATTGCCGGAAAACATGCCGGCGTTTTATCCCGATCTGGCGCGAGAGGATCTTGCATCACGCGTCGTGTTGTTCCACCAGCGTTTCTCGACCAATACCGCACCGGCCTGGGAACGCGCACAGCCGTTCCGGTTTCTCGCCCATAACGGCGAGATCAACACGATCGAAGGCAATCGCTTGTGGTCAGTCGCACGCGGTGCCGCCTGGAAATCGCCGCTGATCGATTTTTCCGAATTGAAACCGTTGGTCAGTTTGCACGGTTCGGATTCGCAGAGCCTCGACAATATGCTCGAAGCCCTGCTCGCTGGCGGCATGGATTTATTGCAGGCGATGCGGATTCTGGTGCCGCCCGCCACATCATCACTCGAACATCGTGATCCGGATCTGTCGGCGTTTTACGAATACCACAATCTGTCGATCGACCCCTGGGATGGCCCGGCTGGCATTGTCTTGTGCGATAGCGATTACGCCGCTTGTACGCTGGATCGAAACGGACTGCGACCCGCGCGCTGGTTTCTCACGCATGATCGGCATCTGACGATTGCCTCGGAAACCGGCGTCTGGGATTGTCCGGACGAACACATCGTCGCGAAAGGCAAGCTCGGCCCCGGCGAAATGATGGCGGTAAATCTGAAAACCGGTCACTTGCTTGATAGTGCGACCATTGATCGCATCAATGCCGCGCGCGCGCCTTACAAACAATGGCTGAAAGCCGGCGTGCAATATCTCGACGCCGCCTTGTTCGATCCGTCCTTGGCGGCAAAACCATTTGATGCCGACACGCTGCTGCAATTCCAGAAACTGTTTCATCTGAGCCGCGAAGAAATCGAAAACGTGTTGCGTGTGTTGGCTGAAACCGAACAGGAAACCACCGGTTCGATGGGCGACGACACGCCGTTTGCGGTGTTATCGCATCAGCAACGTTCGCTCTACGATTATTTCCGGCAGGCCTTCGCACAAGTCACCAATCCGCCGATTGATCCACTACGCGAACGCGTGGTGATGTCGCTCAGCACGCAAATCGGTCGCGAGGGCAATGTGTTCGAGTCGAGTGCCGAGCATGCGAAATGCCTGGCTCTGAATTCGCCGGTGTTGTCGCAACGCAAACTCAACCAGATTCTGAAATTGCCGGAATTCTGCGATGCCCGTCATCTGCTGCATTTGTATTGCAGGCCGGAAGAGGGTTTTCAGGCAGCGATTCGACGCCTGTGTCTGGAAGCCGAACAAGCGGTTAGAAACGGCGCGATTATCTTGATCTTGTCGGACCGTTATCCCGATGCCGACAAATTGCCGATCCACGCCCTGCTGGTCACCGGTGCGGTGCATAAACATCTGATCAGTGTCGGCCTGCGTTGCGATTGTAATCTGATTATCGAAACCGCAACCGCCCGTGACGCCCATCATTTCGCCTGTTTGATTGGTTATGGCGCAACGGCTGTGTATCCGTATCTCGCGTACCAAACCATTCATGCTCTCGGCGAAAGCGGTGTGATCAAATTACCGCGGGGAAAAGAAAATGCCGAACTGGGAAGAAATTACCGGCGTGGCATCAAGAAAGGCCTGCTGAAAATCATTTCGAAAATGGGCATCAGCACAATCGGCAGTTATCGCGGCGCACAATTGTTTGAAATCGTCGGCTTGGCCGACGAAGTTGTGAAGTCCTGTTTTGAAGGCACGCCATCACGTATCCAGGGCGCCGGCTTTGCCGAGTTGCAGGAGGACGCCCTGCAGCTGAAGGAGCGCGCCTACGACAACAGCATCGGCCTGTCGAACGGCGGCCTGCTGCGTTATGTGCACGACGGCGAATATCACATGTACAACCCGGACGTGATCGCCAGTTTGCAACTATCGGTGCGCACCGGTGAATACGCCGATTACCAGTTCTATGCACAGCATGTGAATGGACGCCCCGCATCGACGCTGCGTGATTTGCTGAAATTGCGTGATGCAAACGCTATCGACATCGCTGAAGTTGAATCGATCGAACATATCCTGAAACGCTTCGACTCTGCCGGCATGTCGCTCGGCGCCTTGTCGCCGGAAGCGCACGAAGCCTTGGCCATAGCGATGAATCGTTTGGGCGCGCGTTCCAATTCCGGCGAAGGCGGCGAAGATCCGGCGCGCTATCACACCGAGAAATCCTCGAAGATCAAACAGATTGCCTCGGGTCGATTTGGCGTCACAGCCGAATACCTGATCAATGCCGAAGTTTTGCAGATCAAGATTTCGCAAGGCGCCAAACCCGGCGAAGGCGGGCAATTGCCCGGCCACAAGGTCAACGAACTGATTGCACGTTTGCGTTATGCCAAGCCGGGCATCGGTTTGATATCGCCGCCGCCGCATCACGACATTTATTCGATTGAAGATTTGGCCGAATTGATTTTCGATTTGAAGCAAATCAATCCCGATGCGCTTGTTTCGGTAAAACTCGTTTCGCATGCCGGTATCGGCACCGTCGCGGCCGGTGTGGTGAAAGCCTATGCCGATCTGATTACGGTATCCGGATATGACGGCGGCACCGGCGCATCGCCGATTTCATCGATCAAATATGCCGGCACGCCCTGGGAATTGGGATTGTCGGAAGTGCAGCAAACCCTGCGGATGAATAATCTGCGACACAAGGTACGCGTGCAGGTCGATGGCGGTTTGAAAACTGGTCTCGACGTTATCAAGGCCGCGATTCTCGGCGCAGAGAGTTTCGGTTTCGGTACGGCACCGATGGTCGCCTTGGGCTGTAAATATTTGCGTATCTGTCATCTGAACAATTGCGCGACCGGGATTGCCACGCAAGACCAGCGTTTGCGCGAAATGCATTTCACCGGCCTGCCGGAAATGGCGATGAATTTCTTTCAATTCGTTGCGCAGGATGTGCGCGAACATCTAGCCATGCTCGGCGTTTCAAGTTTGCAGGATTTGATCGGTCGTGTGGATCTGCTGGAGATCATCGAAGGCCAGACCGACAAGCAGCGTCAACTGGATTTGAGTCCGATTCTTGCCGCCAGCGGATTTGTCTCGGACGAAAGTCACTATTGCACCGATGCGCAGAATCCACCGCGCGATACTGCCGATTTGGCGAACAAAATGTTGGCGGATCTGCAGCACAGCATCGCGAATAAAACCGGCGGCATTTTCAACTACGAAGTCTGCAATCGTGATCGCGCGATTGGTGCAAGATTGTCCGGCGAAATTGCCAAACACCACGGCAATCTCGGCATGAGCGACGCACCGATTACCTTGAAATTATCCGGTGTGGCCGGACAAAGTCTCGGCGCCTGGAATGTCGGCGGTTTGAATTTATACCTGCAAGGCGATGCCAACGATTACGTCGGCAAGGGCATGTGCGGCGGCAAGATCGTGATTGCGCCCGGCAAGAACGCGGGCTTCATCGCGCGCGACGCCAGCATTCTCGGCAACACCTGTCTGTATGGCGCGACCGGCGGAAGATTGTTCGCTGCGGGCCGCGCGGGCGAACGTTTTGCGGTGCGAAATTCCGGTGCAACTGCCGTGATCGAAGGTGCCGGCGATCATTGCGCCGAATACATGACCGGCGGTGTATTGGCCGTGCTCGGCCGCACCGGACAAAACTTCGGTGCCGGCATGACCGGCGGCTTCGCCTATGTGCTCGATCTGGATCGCGATTTCGTTGATCACTGCAATCTTGAGCTAATCGATATTTTGCGAATGTCGCCCGAGGGCATGGAAAGCCATCTGCAACATCTGCGTTTACTGTTGCAAACGCATCAGCATGAAACCGGCAGCGTATGGGCCGGGCAATTGCTGGAAGAGTATCGCGACGTGATCGGAAAATTCTGGCTGGTCAAACCTAAAGCCGCCAGCCTCGAGTCCCTGATCGACGCATTGAGGCAAGCCGCATGAGCCAGAAAAAAGATTTCCAGTTTCTCGAATTGCCTCGCAAGATGCCGAAGGAAATTCCTTCGCAGTTGCGTATCCACGGCTGGGACGAAATTTACGGTGGCTTCGACAGCGCCAATGCCGGCGCACAAGCGGGGCGTTGCCTGGATTGCGGCAATCCGTATTGCGAATGGAAATGCCCGGTGCACAACTACATTCCGAACTGGCTAAAGCTGGTGCAGGAAAACCGTTTGTTTGAAGCTGCCGAATTGGCACATGAAACCAATCCGTTGCCGGAAGTCTGCGGGCGTGTGTGTCCGCAAGATCGCCTGTGCGAAGGAGCCTGCACGCTCAATACCGGCTTCGAATCGGTCACCATTGGTTCGATCGAAAAATACATCGTCGACGAAGCCTTCAAGCAGGGCTGGCGTCCGGATTTGTCGAAAGTGGTCAGGACCGGAAAACGCGTCGCAGTGATCGGCGCAGGACCGGCCGGACTGGCTTGTGCCGACCGTCTGGCGCGTGCCGGCATCCAGGCCGACGTGTTTGATCGCTACGAAGAAATCGGCGGCCTGCTGACCTTCGGAATTCCGCCCTTCAAGCTGGAAAAACACGTGATGGCCACGCGGCGTTCGGTGCTGGAAGCGATGGGCGTGCGTTTCCATTTGCGTACCGAGATCGGCAAAGACATCGTCTTTGAAAAATTACTCGCCGATTACGACGCAGTTTTTGTCGGTACGGGTTGCTATACCGCCGTTGACGCCAAATTGCCGGGCCAGAATTTGCCGGGTCGTCTGGAAGCCCTGCCGTTTTTGATTGCGAATGCCCGACAAATACTTGGCAGTGATGTTCCCAGCTTTATCCCCCTCGATTTCAAGGATAAAAACGTCGTCGTGCTCGGCGGCGGCGATACCGCGATGGATTGCGTCCGTACGTCGATCCGACTCAATGCCGCCAGCGTCACCTGTGTCTATCGTCGCGATGAAGCCAGCATGCCCGGCTCACGCCGCGAAGTCGGCAATGCCCGCGACGAAGGCGTGCAGTTCTTGTTCAATCACGCGCCGATGGCAATTGAAGGCACCGACAAAGTCACCGGCGTGCATTTGCAGGAGACCGCATCGAAAGCGAATGGAAAGGCACGTGCAGAATTCACGTCGATTCAGGGTGAAGAAAAAATCCTGTCCGCCGATATCGTCATTACCGCATTCGGCTTCCGCCCAAGCCCGGCTTCGTGGCTGGAACAACACGGTGTTTCTTTGCAGGATGGTCGCATCCAGGTTTCCGGCACATTGCCATACCAAACCAGCCAGCCGAAAATCTTTGCTGGCGGCGACAATGTCCGCGGCGCCGATTTGGTCGTCACGGCCGTGCATGATGGTCGCGATGCGGGATTGGCGATTGCGAAGTGGTTAAAAAGCAGCATGGGTGCCTAGATAAGTACTGTCATCCCCGAGCGCTCTTTTCGGGGACCCCATGACTTTATGCACCAACGCAACGGCGCTGGGTCCCCGCCTACGCGGGGACGACGAACGCTCTTGAAGCGGATGGAGTCTTCCGCAGGCTCAAACACTGCCTTGGAAACTTCAAAATCCAATATAATTGGGCATGAACGAACTCCAAGATTTAACCGCGCTGCTGCGCTCGAACACCCCTTTTATCCTGATTGAAACCGAAGACGAAGCCCGGGTCATCGACCTGTTTCGGCACGCGTTGAAAAATGTCTGGCGCGCCCTGTATCGCTGGTCGATAACCGAGGGCCTGCGCCGTTTCGATCTGGACCGCGAAGACGATTCCGATGTCGCACCCGATGCCAGTGCGACGCTGCAGGCCATCCATCGCGAAACCCAGCGCGGGATTTACCTGTTGCTGGATTTTCATCCCTATCTCGGCTACGCCAGCACGCAACGCATGTTGCGCGACATCATCCAACGCCGTCATTGTCTCGAGCACACCGTCGTGCTGGTGGGACAGAAAATAGAAATTCCTGCAGAACTCGAAGCACTCGCCGTGCGATTCAAGCTGAGACTTCCGGATGAAAATGTCCTGCTGAAAATGGTCAACGACGAAGCCGATTTGTACAAGCGGGAAAACGAAGGCCGTCGCGTGGTAATAGACCAGGAAGCCCTGAAGCTGATCGTCAAAAATCTTCGTGGTCTGGCGATGAATGAAGCAAGACGCATCGCCCGCCACCTGATTTTCCGTGATGGTGCCATCTGCAGCGGCGATCTGCCCGAGCTGGCAAAACTGAAATTCGAATTGCTTAATCAAAGCGGCCATCTGCATTACGAATACGACACCACGCAGTTTGCCGATGTCGCCGGTTTGTCGCGCCTGAAAAAATGGCTCGGTCATCGCACCGAAGCTTTCGTGAGCGATACTTTGCCGGTCGGTCTCGATCCGCCCAAAGGCATTTTGCTGTTGGGCGTGCAGGGTTGCGGAAAGAGTCTTGCGGCAAAAGCCGTTGCCGGCAGTTTTGGCGTGCCGCTGGTGCGGCTGGATTTCGGTGCGCTTTACAACAAATTCCACGGCGAAACCGAAAAAAATCTTCGCGATGCATTGGCTTCGGCCGAACAGTTGCAACCTTGCGTGATCTGGATCGACGAGCTGGAAAAGGGTTTGGCCAGTTCCGGCTCGAGCGAAGATGGCGGCGTATCGCGCCGCGTACTGGGTTATTTCCTGACCTGGATGGCAGAGCGCAAGAGCAAAGTGTTTCTGGTCGCCACCGCGAATGCAGTCAACGAATTGCCGCCGGAGCTTCTGCGCAAGGGTCGCTTCGATGAAATCTTTTTCGTCGATTTGCCCGACCATGCCGCACGCGGCGAAATTTTCCGTCTGCATCTGGGTAAACGACAAATCGACTGGAGCGCTTTTTCACTCACGCGTCTGGCGGAAAACAGCCATGGCTTTTCCGGCGCTGAAATCGAGCAGGCGATCGTCAGCGCGCTTTATGCCGCGCATGCCGAAAAAATCAGCCTGAGCGAAAGCGTGTTGACACAGGAATTGAAAAACACCCGGCCACTTTCCGTTTTAATGGCGGAGAAAGTGGAGGCACTGCGTGAGTGGGCGAAAGAGCGTACCGTGCCGGCGGATTGATTTTTTTGCACAGGAGCGTCCTTTAGGCGCGATAGATATGGCAGGATTTAGCGCGCCTAAAGGACGCTCCCACAAGCGTTCAGATTCACCGAATGCGATAGCGGCATAGCCGTCGAAGTCGGGTTCGTTGTTGGCCAACGCCGGTAATTAATGCGCGGCTTCTAAAGTCCAACCTGCCGGCGGCGAAAGCGGGATGCCTCGTTCCTGCATCATTGCAGTGATGCGATCCTGCTCGCTGACATCGGGCCATTTTTCAAGATTCACTCGATCTGCACTCGGATCGGATCGAAGTATTTCCAAGTAATTCATGTGCTGCCATTGATGGAGATTTCGTCGGGACGCCCAAGCTTCTTTTTCGGGCGATTGAAGGAAAAGCCCCTTGGCGGTGCTTGTTCCCAAGCCGCGAAATAAAGTGCTGTTGTCCGTTGCGAGCTTTTCGGTAAATTGGCGGCATGCTTGCAGGTGAGCGCTATTTGCCGGCGCCGGTTTACAGTACTTCGTGTAAGTTTGAAGCGCAGGTATGGCGATGGCGATGCTGAAGCCCAACGCGGTGATTTTGCGGTATTCCTCCTGATTCAGCGGTCGAAGGTCTTTCGCATTCTTTCCGAAGATATCTTTCGGATCGTAGGTGATAGGTGAATTCCAGTCTCGCAGCGATTGGTAATACATTGCACCAATGGCATCTATGGGTAGCTGGAAATATTTTTTTTGTCCGCCGTTTGCCATTGCTAGCCATGCAGCATCGCTATTTCCGCCGGAGTCGGCTTCGTTTAGGTGCAGTATGTCAACTGCCGCGTTATCAGGTTCGAGCTTGCTTAGACGGAATAGTGCAGCTTCTTTGTCGCAAGCCGCGCTCATCCAGCCGCAATCCATGGCTTCGAGCCATGCCAGGGTTGAATCATTTTTACCCAGTGCAAGCGCCTTTCTGAGCAAGTCTATCTCCGCCTGCGAAACGACAAAGCCTTGTTCCGGATTATCGCGAGGCTTGTTACTTACCTGAAGAAATGCCGATACCACCAGATCACGGGGTTTGTCGGAGGCTTCCAGTTTTTTTGCATAGGCGAAAAGGCTGGCCTGTGCATTTCGTTCATCGGTTGGATTGCCGGCTGTCGAATGCGCCCTTGCGTAGCGGGAAAAATCACCCGCCAGAATTCCACCGCCAACCATCAATGCAGCGGCAAAGAAAGCGCCATAAGCGAGGGCATCATGTACTTTGTTGTTTTTCAATTTTTTACCATCCGGTTAATTTGTATTGCCGTGCCAAAAAACGTCTCTCGATTACTTGCTCAATATCCCGCCGCCTGCCCGTCCTTGCGACTTTCGCTCGCACCGGTATAAACGCCGGTATCGGAATCACGCATGATCGCCTGATAGCCGCCGTAAGGCCCATCGGCAAATTCGATCTTGTGGCCCTTGCGCATCAGCGCCTGAATGACGGGATAGGAAAATTCCGATTCCAGATTCAATACGCCGCCATCGGTCATCGCGGTATTTTGTCCGGCCGGCTCGGTCGAACCTTCATGCTGGATACGCGGGGCATCGCCGGCTTCCTGCAGGTTCATGCCGAAGTCGACGATATTCATCACGATTTGCGCGTGGCCCTGTGGCTGCATCGCGCCGCCCATCAGGCCGAAGCTGATCCAGGGCTTGCCGTTTTTGGTCATGAAGGCGGGAATGATGGTGTGGAAAGGACGCTTGCCCGGCTCGAAACTGTTGGGATGACCGGCTTTCAGCACAAATTGCTCGCCGCGATCCTGCAGGATAAAACCGAGACCCGGCGGCGTCATGCCGCTGCCCATGCCACGGTAATTGGATTGGATAAGCGACACCATCATGCCGTCCTTGTCGGCGACGGTCATGTAAATGGTGTCGCCCTGATTCAGCGCCGCACCCGGGTCGACGCTTTGCATCGCACGATCGGTAATGAGTTTGCGGCGTTCGGCGGCGTAGTCTTTCGACAATAATTTTTCCACCGGCGTTTTTGCGAAATCCGGATCGGCATATAAGGCAGCACGGTCGGCAAAGGCCAGTTTTTTTGCTTCGGTAAACAAATGCACATGCTCGGCACTGCCGAAAGGAATTTTCGAGAAGTCGTAGGCTTCAAGAATGTTCAGAATTTGCAATGCCGCCAAGCCCTGGCCATTCGGCGGCAATTCCCAGACATCGACGCCGCGGTAATTCGTGGAAATCGGCTGCACCCATTCACCCTTGTGCGAGGAGAGATCTTCCACACTCAAAAAACCGCCTTGTGCCTGAATATAGTCGGCGATGGCTTTTGCGGTGGCACCTTTATAGAAACCATCGCGGCCTTCGCGGGAAATTTTTTCCAGCGTATTGGCGAGATACGGATTACGCCAGAGCTGGCCTTTCTTCGGCGCCTTGCCGTTGATCGTCATTTGCTCGGTAAAGCCGGGAAATTTCGACAGACGCGGCACCGACAGATTCCAGTAATAGGCAATCGTCTCGGCCACGGGATGGCCGTTGCGGGCGTAGCGAATGGCCGGGGCCAGATTCTGCTTCATCGGCAGTTTGCCGAAGCGGTCGTGCATCGCAAACCAGGCATCGACGGCACCCGGCACGGTGACGGGAAGCGGGCCGTGCGAAGGAATCTCCTTGTAGCCCTGGTCGATAAACCATTGCAGGCTCAGATTTTTTGGCGAACGGCCGGAGCCGTTATAGCCGTGAAGTTTTTTTGTTTTCGGATCCCAGACAATCGCGAATAAATCGCCACCTATGCCGTTGCCGGTGGGCTCCATCAGTCCCAGTGCTGCATTGGCGGCAATGGCGCCATCCATCGCGCTGCCGCCTTGCTTCATGACATCTAGCGCTATCTGGGTGGCGAGCGGGTGCGACGTGGCCGCCATGGCCTGCGGCGCAATGACCTCGGAACGGGTTGCGAAATCGCGCCCGGCTATGCGGTCGCTGGCGTTGACATGGCTGCTTGCAAACCCCAGCAAGGCAAAAAGGATGAGAGTCATTCTCGGCGGATTGACCTTCTTGAGGTAATCTTGGCGCTTCATTGTTTTCTCCGTGATCCGCAAAATATGTATCAGATTGTTCCGCATTTCGCCGTGCCATTCGCTTTCGAGCAGCACCCAAACCCGACTGGATTGAATCAGGCGCTACGTGAATTATTCTTGAAGCGCGAAGCCGAGGGTGGCAAGTACGCCAATCCTAATCCCTATACCGTTCGCAACAAAGACTTATTTGAAAGCCATTTCGATCTGTTTGACTGGCCGGAACCTGTCATTGCCGAGCTTCGCGAATTTTGTCTTTCGAATTTGTTGCGCACGGTGGCGCAGCTGAATAATTACGACATGGCGATGATGAAGCGAATCAATATTGCGACCGACGCCTGGTTTCACGTCACGCGACGCAACGGTTTTTTCGGCATCCACAATCATCCGATGGCAAGTTGGTCGGGCGTGTATTGCGTCTCGCCCGGCGAGCACGATGCCAACCAGGTCGATAGCGGCAAGCTGAGTTTCGTGAATCCCAATATTGCCGGCAACATGTATGTTGACGCCGGATCGGCGATGCTGCAGCAGCCCTTCAGCATGGGCAATATGGGCTATGCCCTGTCACCTGGGCAATTGGTTCTGTTTCCTTCCTGGGTTCCGCATTACGTGATGCCGTTTTTCGGTGAAGGCGAACGCATTACCGTGGCGTTCAATTGCGCATTTCAGGTACGCGGATAATTCGCATCGACGAATTGTCGCAAGCGTTCGGCGCAGGTATGCACATCCGCACATAGCGGCAAGAGTTGCGGCCAGTCGGCGGATTTGCTTGCAAGTTCAAGCTCCGTGGCCGCATGCGCCAACTCGGTGGCGCCCACCAGTTTTGCAGCGCCTTTTATCTTGTGTGCTTCGCGGCCCAGTTGAATCAGATCACCGGCTTCGCGAGCGCGTTGCATCGCAGCGGTATCCTGATCGGTCGCCTTGAGAAAATCATCGAGCAAGGCACGATTTTCATTAGCGTCGCCGCCGGTAAGTTCATTCAATACGGTTTTATCGAGCGGTGTCGGCGGCAAATTGACCTGTGGCAAAAGCACGGCTGCCGGTATTGTTGTCGTGCCCAAATCTTTCGTCTGATCCGCCGGCCTGGTATGTGGCAACCATTTCTGGAGGCAGGCCACCAGCTGCGAAATGCTGACCGGCTTCATCAGATAATCGTCCATGCCGGCCGCGATGCAGCGTTCGGATTCGCCTTTCAGTGCGGCGGCCGTCAAGGCCACGACGGGGATTCTCGGTTTCTGCGTCGATTGTTCGAGCCGGCGGAGTTCCTGTGCCATCTGATAGCCGTCCATGACCGGCATATGGATGTCAGACAAAATCAGCGAGTAGCGACCGGTATTCCAGCGTTCGATACCTTGCACCCCGTCTTCGGCGGTTTCACACAAATAGCCGGCCAGTGCCAATTGCCGCGATACCACAAGCCGATTGGTGGGGTGGTCATCGACCAGCAAAATCAAACTATGCTCGGCGATCGCCTGGTCGATGCTGGGCAGTGCGCGCGCAGTGAAGCTTTGCGGTGCACTCAGGGGAATTTCATTTTCTATGTCGGCTTCATCGGCAATCGGCAGGCTGACGCTCAGGCGCATCGTGGTGCCTGCACCCGGCGTGCTTTCCATCGTCACCTGGCCACCCATCATGTCGGCCAGACGGCGGCTGATAACAAGGCCCAATCCGGTCCCGCCGAATTTGCGCGTCGTGCTGCCTTCCGCTTGCTGGAAGGCCTGAAACAATTTTGCCTGTTGCTCGGGCGTGATGCCGATGCCGGTGTCGGTGATCCGGAAAACGATTTTCTGCTGGTTGTTTTTCGTTTCAAGCAGCTCCATCGCCGCTTCGACGAAACCGTTTTCGGTAAATTTGATCGCATTGGAAAAAAAGTTGGAAAGAATCTGTCTCAGGCGCAAACCATCCGCCAGATGCGCAGGCTTGATCTTCGGATCGATAGTGACCGTGAGAATCAGGCCTTTGCTGGAGGCCGAGCCGGTGAAGTTCGCGGCGGTCGATTGCAAGAGCCGCTGCAGACTGGTCGGTGTCGGAGAGAGTTCCATGCGCCCGGCTTCGACTTTCGAAAAATCGAGAATATCGCCGATGATTTGCAGCAGCGACGCCGCCGATTGCTGGATCACGTGAACGGTGCGGCGTTGTTCGGTGTCGAGATTCGAATGCGTCAGCACTTCCAGCATGCCGGTCACGCCGATCATGGGCGTGCGGATTTCATGGCTCATCGCGGCGAGAAAGCTGCTCTTGGCGATATTGGCTTCGCGCGCGGCAATTTCACTTGCGCGCAGTTTTTTCTCCAGTTGTTTTATCTGGCTCAGATCGGTTGCGATGCCAAGATAGCCAGTTGTTTTGCCCGAACCGTCGCGCACCGCCGATGCGGCCAGCAGGACCGTGACGTGGCTACCGTCTTTTCTTGCCAGCGTCCATTCCAATGGCTCGGATCCGCTTTCGATCAGCAGCGGCAGCAAGCTGCTGTCGGCGGCCACTTTTCGATCCAGTGCGGCAGTGAGTTGATCGGCGACTTTTTTCACTTCTTCCAGCAGCATGATTTTGACCAGACTGCGTTTTCCGATCATTTCCTCGGCGCGATAGCCGGTCAGTTTTTCGGCAAACGGGTTGAAACTGGTCAGCCTGCCTTCCAGATCCATCGACATCACGGCCACTCGTGCAGCGGCAAACAGCGAACGCTGGAACACTTCGCTTTGCTGCAAACTTGCGCGGACTTTTTCATTGTTCAGCAGTTGTTCGTTCAGTTCGTTTTCAAAACGCTGGACGTCGTCGCGCATCAACAGAAAAGTATCGAGCACTTCGCCCAGTTCGCCTTCGGAACGAAAGCGCGGCACCGCCGTGTAATCATGCCTTCGCATCTGGGTGGCGAGATCACGCAGGCTTTCGACGCCCTTGTAGATATTGCGAACAATGGCCTGCGTGACCACCACGAAAATCAGCAGGAAGACCAATACCAGCGCAATGCGGAACCATGCAGACTGCCGTGATCGTTCCGCTTCCGCGCGAACCCGGCGGTCGGCCTGGATCAATTCGAGATCACTGAGAAATTTCAGCCGTGTGGTAACCGGATCAATCGCGGGATACAAGGTGGTATCGGCAAACTGACCGAGTGCCACGATGTCTTTTTTCAGCAGTATCGAACGCAATTGCGCTGTCGCCTTGTCGGCGGTCACTTTTGCCTGGCTGATTTGTTCGACCAGAACGGCCTGCTCGGGTGTTTGTCTGGATTGCAGCAGCGCCGCCCAGTGCTCCTGGATTCGCAGGTTGGCATTGTCCACGACTTGCACGCCTTCTTCCCAGCTGATCAGGGAATTTCTGACCCGAAAGGTGGTGTCGACGACATCCAGGCCGTAGGAATCGGACACGGCTTTGATACGACGCAAGGAACTGAGGGAATCGTTTTTCAGTTGTTCCAGAGCTGCGGTATTTTTTTGCCGTTCCGATTCATCGAGCAGCAACAAACCGGCAAAGGCAAATACCATCAGGCTGAATACGCCCAATAACTGCTTGCGGATGCTGAACTTTTTTTCGAGTTTCAGCATGGTGAACTCTTAGTGATGCGCTTTGCGCCAGTTCTGGATGGCATCGGCGAGTTTATCGCCGTCGACCGGCGGCGAAATCAGATAACCCTGCGCGTAATGGCAGCCGAGTTGGGCAAGCAGCTGCCACTCTTCCATGGTTTCAACGCCCTCGGCTACCACATGCAAGTTCAGCTTGCGGGCAAGATCCAGGCTGGCTTCGATCACCGCACGCTTGCGTGGCTGGTTTGGCGAATCATTGACGAAGCCGTAGTCGATTTTCAATTCGGTAAACGGAATTTGCGATAGCTGCGCCAGCGAGGAATAACCGGTACCGAAATCGTCCACGCTCAGGCCGAAACCCTTCAAGCGCAGACGCGCCAGCATGCCCAGACCGCGCGCGGTGTCGCTCATGACCGAACTTTCGGTAATTTCAAGAATGATGTCTTCCGGCGATACGCCATGTTCGCGCAGGATTTTCTCGTAGCGATCGGCCACTTCGGGACCGGTGAGATTGTGGGCCGAGACATTGACCGAGATCCGCAGATTCAGGCCCGCCAACTTCCAGCGACGATGCCATTCGCAACTCTGCACCAGCATCAAGTGGGTCAGCTCCTCGATCATGCCGCTGTTTTCGATCATCGGGATGAATTGGCCTGCCGGAACCATTTGGCCATCGGGCAGACGCCAGCGCGCTAGCGCTTCGACACCCACGACCTTGCCATTACCGAACTCGACCTGAGGCTGGAACATGGCGAAAATCTCGCCATTGAGAAAGGCTAGGCGCAATTGCTCCAGAGTGACCGTCACGATGGGGGCTTCGCCCACCGCCACCGGACCGCCTTCGAACAGGGAAAGAATATGGGTCAGCTTGCCTGGAGTGAGCGGCTTTTCCACAGCCCCCAACACCCTGAGCCCCGAGGCCTTCGCCATCACTTGCACCGTATGCAATAAAGCGGGGTCCATGGCACTGACGACGGCTATCGATTTGGCCAAGTGCTCCTGTGCCACGAAGCCCATGAATTCGATGCCGTCCATGCCGGGCAGGTCCAGATCAACCAGTATCACGTCCGGCTTCTCGGCGGCGGCACGCAGAATTTCGACGGCCTGAAAGCCGTCGGCAGCCTCAATGAGGTGGGTAACGCCCAGATCCGCCAACAGGCGCAGGCCCAGACGACGCTGGAAAGCGTGGTCTTCCACCAACATCACTCGCAATTCATGCAGGCTCATCCGTCAGCTCCCTATCCCCTGCGGACACTGTAACGCGGCTTCACTCAAAGTTGCATCCTTTTCACATGGCCTCCACAAAAATACCGGTCGCTGGCGCGGGATCGCTAATTGCTCGTATGCATCACCGTGACGGGCGTCGGAAGCCCGCTCGGGTTATAATTCCGAGTCTTTGCTCTATGCCACACGGGTTTGCCATGTCTGTACCAATGATTGATAAGGAATACACGCTCGAACACAAATACACCCGCAGTGAAGGGCGGATTTATTTATCGGGCGTACAAGCCCTGGTTCGATTGCCCCTGATGCAGCAAATGCGCGACCGCGCGGCTGGCATCAATACCGCCGGTTTTATTTCCGGTTACCGCGGCAGTCCGCTCGGTGGCTTCGATCTCGAATTGTGGAAAGCGAAAAAACATCTCGCTGCATCCAGTATCGAATTCACGCCGGGTTTGAATGAAGATCTTGGCGCGACGATGGTTTGGGGCTCGCAGCAAACCAATCTGTTTGATGGCGCCAAATATGACGGCGTGTTTTCAATGTGGTACGGCAAGGGCCCCGGCGTTGATCGCTGCGGCGACGTGTTCAAACACGGCAATGCCGCCGGCACTTCGAAATTCGGTGGCGTGCTCGCACTTGCAGCCGATGATCACGCCTGCCGTTCTTCGACTTTACCGCATGGTTCGGAACTAGAATTTGTGTCCGCGATGATGCCGGTGCTCAATCCGGCCGGCGTGCAGGACATTCTCGACATGGGCCTGCTCGGTTGGGCGATGAGTCGCTTCACCGGTCGCTGGGTCGGTTTCAAGACCATCGCTGAAACCGTGGAATCTTCAGCATCGGTCAACGTGAATCCGCATCAACTCGATATCGTGTTGCCCGGTGATTTCGAAATGCCGTTTGGCGGCTTGAATATCCGCTGGCCGGATCCACCGCTGGATCAGGAAATGCGTTTGCATCAATATGCGGTCAAGGCCGCGATTGCATTCGCCCGCGCCAACAAAATCGACAAGACGATTTTCGATTCGCCGAAAGCACGCCTCGGTATCGTCACCACCGGCAAGAGCTATCTCGATGTGCTGCAGGCGCTCGAGTATCTCGGCATCGGTCATAAGGAAGCCGAAGACATCGGTATCCGCGTCTACAAGGTCGGCATGACCTGGCCGCTGGAACCGGTCGGCATTCGCGAATTCGCGCGCGGCCTCGAAGATATTATTGTCGTCGAAGAAAAACGTTCGTTCATCGAATCACAGATGAAGGAATACATGTACAACTGGGATCACCATACGCGCCCCAGCATCGTCGGCAAATATGACGAGAGCGACGAATGGATTCTGCCAAGCACGAATGAACTGACGCCAGCGCGTATCGCACGCGTGATTGCAAAACGCCTGTCGCGTTTCTTCACCAGCGAACACATCGTCGATCGTTTGAACTTCCTGGCCGCGAAAGAAAAAGAATTGGCGATGCCGCGTCCGGTATTCCCGCGCCCGGCGCATTACTGTGCCGGTTGCCCGCACAACAGCTCGACGGTCGTGCCGGAAGGTTCGCGCGCACTCGGCGGCATCGGTTGCCATTACATGGTCACCTGGATGGATCGCAAGACCGATACCTTTACGCAAATGGGCGGCGAAGGTACGACATGGTGCGGCCAGGCGCCGTTCACCAATGAAAAACACGTGTTCCAGAATCTTGGCGACGGTACTTATTTCCATTCCGGCTCACTGGCAATTCGCCAGGCGATTGCCGCGAAGGTCAACATCACCTACAAGATTCTGTACAACGATGCGGTCGCGATGACCGGTGGCCAGCCGGTCGACGGCACGCTGACCGTACCGGATATCGCGCATCAGGTTCGCAGCGAGGGGGTGCAAACCATCGTCGTGCTGAGCGACGACATCGAGAAGTGGAGCGATCGCAGCATCTTCCCGAATGGCGTCGAATTCCTCAATCGTGACGAACTCGATAATGTGCAAAAGCGTCTGCGCGAAGTGCCCGGCACCACGATCATTATTTTCGACCAGACCTGCGCCGCCGAAAAACGCCGTCGTCGCAAGCGCGGCAAGATGGTCGATCCGGCAAAACGCACCTTCATCAATCCGGCCGTCTGCGAAGGCTGCGGCGATTGCGGCGTGAAATCGAATTGCGTTGCCGTATTACCGCTGGAAACCGAATTCGGACGCAAGCGTGAAATCGACCAAAGCAATTGCAATAAGGATTTCAGCTGCGTGAAAGGTTTCTGCCCGAGCTTCGTGACGATCGAAGGCGGCGGTCTGAAGAAGAAAAAAGGCAGTGCAGCCGAAGTAAATTTCGATGTGTTGCCGATGCCGACCTTCAAAACCGATTTGAGCGAACCCTGGAATATCCTGATCACCGGCGTGGGCGGTACTGGCGTGGTGACGATTGGCGCCTTGCTCGGCATGGCCGCACATCTGGAAAACAAGGGCGGCAGCGTGCTCGACCAAACCGGTCTCGCACAAAAAGGCGGCGCGGTAACGACACATATCCGTATCGCCAAATCACCGGCCGATATCAATGCGGTTCGTATTGCCGCCGGTGAAGCCGATCTGGTGCTGGGTTGCGACATGGTCGTCGTCAATGACTATTGGGCATTGTCGAAAATCCGTGCCGATCGTTCCGAAGTCGTATTGAATACCTACGAAGCAATGCCGGGCTCGTTTACCCGCAACACCGATATGCAATTCCCGGCGAACGACATTATTGCCGCGATCAAAACCGCACTCGGCGACCGCGATCCGATGCTGGTCGATGCCAATGAGTTGTCGATGGCGTTGATCGGCGATGCGATTGCCACCAATCTGTTCATGCTCGGCTATGCCTGGCAAAAAGGCCTGGTGCCGATTTCGCACGAAGCCCTGATGCGCGCGATTGAACTCAACGGCGCCGCCGTCGAGATGAATCGCAAGGCTTTCAACTGGGGTCGCATGGCGGCACACGATATCGATGTGGTGAAAACTGCCGCCGGTATCATCGCTGCACCGACTGCCGCGAGTTTTGCATTGTCGAACGAAATCGCCACTTCGGCGGCTTTCATCGGAGAAGGCAGCATCGCCAAATCACTCGACGAAACCATCGCCCTGCGCGTGAAATTCCTGACCGAATATCAGGATGCCGCGTACGCCGAACAATACAAAACCTTCGTCGAAAAAGTCCGCAGTGCCGAAGCCCGCCACACGCCGGGCAAGACAGGCCTGACCGAAGCAACCGCGAAATACCTGTTCAAGCTGATGGCCTACAAGGACGAATACGAAGTCGCACGCCTCTACACTACCGGTGATTTTGAAAAACGCATCAAGGAAACCTTCGACGGCGATTTCAAAATCAACTTCAATCTCGCGCCGCCGATGTTCAGCAAGAAAGACAGCAACGGCCATCTTGTGAAACAGCAATACGGGCCGTGGATTTTCACCGCGTTCAAATTGCTGGCGAAAATGAAAGGCCTGCGTGGCGGTACCTTCGATATTTTCGGCAAAACCGAAGAACGCAAAATGGAACGCCAGTTGATCGTCGACTACCGCAAATCGCTCGAAGAGTTGATCGAAGGTTTGAATCACGACAATGTCGAATTGGCGATTCAGATTGCCAAGGTGCCGGAACACATCCGCGGCTACGGGCATGTCAAGGAAGCCCATTACGTGAAAGCCAAGGCGCAGTGGGAGGATTTGTTATTGCAGTGGCGAAATCCGGAACCGAACCGGGCCGTTGCTTAAATCAGGTAAATAAAAAAACGCCGCAGATTGCGGCGTTTTTTTCAGTCAGAAATAGAACTACGCAGCGGCTATTTCGGCATGCGTTGGATAATCCGAATAACCCTGCGGACCGGGCGTGTAAAGAGCGTCCGGATTAAAGGCATTCAATTCGATATTTTCCAGCAGGCGTTGCGGCAAATCCGGATTTCCAATGAACGGACGACCAAATGCCACGACGTCCGCAAGTTCGGAGTTCAGTACCGCTTCGGCGCGCTCGCGATTGAAATCGCCGGCCAGCATCAAGGCGCCGGGGAAAGCTTCGCGAATGGCTTGCACGGTGCTGTCGGGCACGGCGCCCGGGGTGGTGATCAGATGCAAATACGCGATGTCGCGTTTCGCCAGTTCCTGCACCAGATCCAGATACTCGGTTTCTTCGCCTTCGTAATTCGCGGCGAGATCATTGAAGGGATTAAACGGCGAAATTCGCACGCCGACGCGACCTGCACCAATTTCCGCCACCACCGCATCCAGCACTTCCAAGACATAACGACGACGATTTTCGGCCGAGCCGCCGTATTCGTCATCGCGGACATTGCTTTTTGGATTCAGGAACTGGCCTAGCAGATAGCCGTTCGCCGCATGCAATTCGACGCCATCAAGACCTGCGGCAATGGCGAGTTTCGAGGCGTGCACATAATCAATCTTGACGCGCTCGAGATCGACCTTGTCCATCGCTTTCGGCACCGGATGATCCTGCATGCCTTGTTGGTCGGTCCACATTTGTCCGGCCGCCGCGATGGCGGAAGGTGCGATCAACTCACTGCCTTCCGGCAAATTCAAACCATGGCCAATGCGACCAGTGTGCATCAGTTGTATAACGAGTTTCGAGCCACCGTCCTGCACCGCCTTCGCAATCTTGCCCCAGGCATCGGCCTGCTCCTGCGTGAAAATACCGGGAATACGGGCATAGCCAAGACCGTCGGCCGATGGCGATGTGCCTTCAGTAATCAGCAGGCCGGCGCCGTTACGCTGTTGGTAATAGTCGCGCATGGTGTCGTTGGGCACATTGCCGATCGCGCGCGAGCGCGTCATCGGTGCCATCGTGATTCGGTTTTGCAAAGCCAGCTGGCCGATCGTCGTGGGTGAAAAAAGCAGATTGTTCTGTGACATGGTGTTTCTCCGTGTGAGGCTGACAAGATGCTGCCGATGCAGTCATCAACCAAGCCTTATGTTCGGTACGCATCGTTGCACCAGTGGAACAGAGACGCCGTGAGGCTAATGCGATGCCGGCCGTCGGCTTCGCAATAAAAATTTCACATGAACTCCCATATAGTCCATTTTTTGCAAGACTCATTCCCTGCGAGGTGTGTCATGGACCAGCGCGTTATCGATCTCTATAACAACTACATCCATGGCAGCATGCCGCGCCGTGATTTTCTGAATCGGCTGGCTGGTATCGCCGGCAGCGTTGCGGCGGCAAGTGTCTTATTGCCATTGATTGAACCTAATGAAGCCTACGCGCAGCAAATCGATCCGAAAGACCGAGCGCTGAAAACCGAGTACGTCGAATACGCAGGTGCCAAAGGACCGGTGCGTGCCTATGTCGCCAAGCCGGCGAAAGCAAAAAAGCCCTTGCCCGGAATTTTGATCATCCATGAAAATCGCGGTCTGAATGCGCATATCGAAGATGTCGCACGACGCGCGGCATTGGCCGGTTACATCGCCGTTGCACCGGATGGCCTGAGTGTTGCCGGTGGCGCGCCGGTCGATCAGGAAAAGGCCCGCGATTTATTTACCGCCACCGATCGCGCCACGATTGATAACGACATCATCGCCGGCATTCCGTACATCGCCAGCCGCAACGACGGCAACGGCAAAATCGGTGCCGTCGGTTTCTGTTACGGCGGTGGCATGGCACTACGCTGTGCTGCAGAACGCAGCGAAGTGAATGCGGCCGTGTGTTTTTACGGCAGCGCCCTGAAGCCGGAACAAATCGCGAACGTCAAAGCGCCGCTGATGATGCACTACGCCGGTAAAGACGATCGTATCAATGCCGGCATCAACGAATTCCGAGCCGCGCTTGATGCCCAGGGTATTTCCTACAGTCTGAATATGTATCCCGGCACGCAGCATGGATTTCATAATGATTCGAGTGCGGCGCGTTACGATGTTGCTGCGGCGAAGCTTGCGTGGGCGAGAACCATCGCCCTTTTCGATACCGCCTTGAAATCCTGATTATGAGTGGGGGCGATTCATGAATCGCTCCTATGCAGGGAAAACGCCCGAGACATAAAACCATTTTCCGTCTTCAAGAATAAAATCGCTGATCTCGTGTAAACGCACGGCGGATTGCCCGCCGGTTTTGTAACGGGCGACGAATTCGACCTGAGCATGGGTCGAATCGATTACAGAATGCCGCTTGATCTCCAACCCCAGCCATTTCGTCTTGGCGGCATCGGAAAACTCCAGTGAAGGCGGGCGTGTCGCAGGGTGCCAGGTAGCCAGCAGATAATCTTCCTTGGAGTGCACATAGGCGCTGTAACGGGAACGCATGAGTTGCTCTGCCGTAGCAGCCTGTTGAATTCCCGAATGGAAACGACCGCAGCAAATTTCGTAGCTTTTTTCCAGGCCGCACAGGCAGTTCGGGACGGTTTTATTTTGCATGGAAATTAATCAGGAATTGTTGAATGTGTGCAGCTAGTCATTTTAAGCATTAAAATTGCCAGCATGCGTCTGCGTACACCATAATAAGGTAGGCTTCATTGCCTATGCTGATGCCAAAGGCCATTGACGTTCCATGAATCCGATTCAGAAACTACTCGAAGACAGTTATGCCCTCATCCGGAGCGATGCATCAGCCATGGCAAAGGGCGATTGGGCTTCGCGTTTCGAACAGGCATTGAAACAACTGCAATCGTCCGATGCCGCGAATGCCCAGCATCTGCAGGACATCGAAGATGCCGAGCATGCGCGCGATGCGGCCAATCTTGCCCGCATGAAAATCCTTGGGCAGCTCAACACGCTGCATAAGAGTCTGGCGGCGGCCTTGCCGGAAATCGTCCACCATGATCCTCAGGCGGCGGCATTGTTGCGGATTGAATGGTTGTTGAAAAACGGTAGTGCCGACCCGACTGCGGCGGCAGCGGCAAAGGCGGCCGAAATGGAAGCGCCGATGCCGTCCCGCGAAGTGCTTGAGGCGGTGCTTGCCGGAAAGCGGAATTTCAACAAGGCACAGCTGGAATTTACCGTCGGCGAGGTGATGGTCCTCACCGGTTGGGAAATGACACCGATCGAGTTAATCGAAAAAGGCGAGTCTTGGCTCGCGCAACAAGTGTTGAATCACCAGAACAAATAACGCGGGGGCTGCGCACACGCGTGCCCGTCGATATTTTCAGCGTCTGGAATTCATTCCGACGCACTGCATGAATTCCGCACGCGTACTCGGATCGTCGCGGAAGCTGCCGAGCATTTTCGAAGTCACCATGCTGACACCGGTTTTGTGGATGCCGCGTGTTGTCATGCATTGATGGCTGGCATCGATAATCACGCCGACACCAAGCGGGTTCAAGACCTCTTCAATGCAGCGTGCGATTTGCGAGGTCATTTTTTCCTGCACCTGAAAACGTCGCGCATAGGTTTCCACGACGCGTGCGAGCTTGCTGATGCCGACCACCTTGCCGCGTGGCAAATAACCCACATGGGCCCGGCCGATAATCGGCGCCATGTGATGTTCGCAATGCGATTCAAACGTAATGTCGCGCAGGATGATCATTTCATCGTAACCCTCGACTTCCTCGAAAGTGCGGGTCAGAAATTCCTGCGGATCGTCCTTGTAGCCGCTGAACCAGTCGCCATAGGCATCGACGACACGACGCGGCGTGTCGAGCAAGCCCTCGCGCTTCGGATTATCGCCGGCCCAGCGCAACAGGATGCGCACGGCGTCCTCGGCTTGTTCACGACTTGGCTTGTCTTGTTCGTTCATGGATGTCTCCTTCATTGCGCATGTTAGTTCATATGCTTGAAAGCCGGGTGACGAAATTGTGCATAATCACTGCAAAACGGGGGAATGCGATGCCCAATATTAATGTAAACGGACTGGATGTTTTTTATACCGAACGCGGCGGTGGCGATGAAGTCATGGTGTTTGGCCATGGCTTGTTGATGGATGCCACGATGTGGGATGCCGTCGCGCCGCAGTTTGCTGATAGGTATCGCGTGATCTGTTTTGATTTTCGTGGCCAGGGAAATACCGCCGATCCCGGGCAGGGCTATGACATTGATTCGCTGGTAAGCGATACCGCCGGTTTTATCAAAGCGATTGGACCAAAGCCGGTGCATTACGTCGGACTGTCGATGGGCGGCATGGTGGGCCTCCCGCTGGCGGCAAGACATCCCGAATTGCTGTCGTCCCTTGTCTTGCTCGATACCAGTGCGCAGGCCGAACCGTGGTGGAACAAAATCAAATACGCAATCATGACCTTGATCGTGAATGTCTTTGGCGTAAAGCCGCTGGTGCCTGCGATGTTGCCACTGATGTTTGGCAAATCGACGCTAAACGATCCGGCCAAGCGCGAAATGATCGCCTACTGGAAACAAAAACTGCTGGCCCAGAAAAAGACGATTGTCGGGCCGGTCTCCGGTGTAACGAAACGTCGAGATATAACGAGCGAATTGGTTAACATCAGGTGTCCGAGCTTGATGGTCGTAGGCGATGAAGACCAGACCACGACGCTATCCTGCGCAGAAAATATCGTCGCGCATATTGCGAATATCGAGCTGAAAATTATCCCGCAATGCGGGCATAGCAGCGCACTGGAAAAACCCGATGCGGTATCGGACCTTATGAAGCAGTTTTATTCGAAATTAGATTGCGCATAAATTGTTTGTAGGAGGGCCTTCTAGGCCCGATAGATCTGGCGTGATTTGTCAGGCCTAGAAGGCCCTCCTGCGGATGCAACAAAGCAGATTTAACGCTCGCCGCGCGTTGATATCCACGCGATGAAACCACCCAGCGCCACAAACGCACCGGCCAGATAGAACGTGGCACCGGAATGCCAGCTCGGCGTGGCGGCGTGCGTTGCGGAAGCAAAAATAGACGTATAAATCGGCGGCGCGATAATGCCCGCCACGCTGTTCAAGCTGCCGATGGCGCCTTGCAAGCGGCCTTGCTCATTGGGCGCAATATGTCTTGTCATGATCGCCTGCGCGGCCGGATTGGCAATCCCCCAGAACGCCGAAATCGGGATGATGGCCCAGAACCAGTAACCGGTCGGCACATAGCCATACAACAGGAACGCAATCGTTCCCATCGCGCAACCGAATAGCAGCATGCGGCGTTCTCCCAGCCACATCTTGATCTTTCCGATCAGGCCACCCTGCACGATGGCGCCGGCCAGTCCAACGATCGCCAACGTGTAGCCGACCATTTTCGGACCCCAGTCAAAGCGGTAATCGGCATACAAGGCCACGGTCATCGGATAGACCATGTGCGCCAAGGCCATCAGGAAAACCACGACGACGAGCGCGAGAATTTCCGGCTGCGTGCGCAACCACATCAGCGAAGCCACCGGATTGGCGCGGCGCCAGGAAAATGGGGTGCGATGTTCTTTCGCCAGCGATTCGGGCAAGA
>Ga0066402_1000004_pt1 | contig 33010 bp, 37 predicted proteins | sample LakWasMeta2_LOW4_2_FD_59489 | JGI IMG/M metagenome (GOLD analysis project Ga0066402, IMG submission 59489) | Freshwater sediment methanotrophic microbial communities from Lake Washington under simulated oxygen tension - Sediment Metagenome 2_LOW4 | ecosystem: Environmental > Aquatic > Freshwater... | reverse complement strand
AATATTGCAATATTCAGAAATCGAACATTTAGTAAAGTTTGATATTTATCAAGGATTACCAGCAATGGCAAAAAAGGCAATTCACACTTGGCAAGTAATTTCGGTTGGTAATGACAAGTCAAAATTTATTTTAAATGCAGACATTCAATTTAGTGGATTTATGGGAATGATGATGCAACCAATGATGAAAATAATGATGGACAAAATGTTTAAAACAATGACAGAAGATTTTAAATATTATGTAGAGAATGGCAAACCAAGTGAAGCCAAAATAAAAGCTATTAAAAAACACATAGGTTAAAGCCACTTTTTAATTTAACAAAAGTACAATCTAAAAAAGATTGTACTTTTGTGTTTTTAAATCTATTAGAATATGAATTTAGAATTATTTAGAGACTACTGTATAAGTAAAAAAGGGGTGACTGAGGGTTTCCCTTTCTCAAAACTACCTGATGTTTTAGTGTTTAAAGTTGCAGACAAAATGTTTGCAGTAACTTATATTTCACCTTTTGACAAAATTGCTTTAAAGTGTGACCCCGAATTAATTTTTGAGCTAAAAGAAAAATATAATGCAGTTGAAAAACCCGCTTATTTTAATGAACAACATTGGATTGCTGTTGCAATTGATAGTTCTGTTCCAAATGCAAAAATATTTGAATGGATAGATAACTCCTATGATTTAGTGGTTTCTAAATTGACAAAAAAACAAAAAAATCAATTAGATATTTTATAAAACAAATGGAAGAAGCATACATACAACTAAAAAAATATATTCAAGAGAATACTTCTGTAAACGATGAAGATCTTGAAAATATAGTTTCATTATTTAAATTCAAAAAAATAAAACGACACGAAATCCTAGAGCAAGAAGGACAAATCTGTAAACATTTTTATTTTGTCGCTAAAGGTTGTTTACGCCTTTATGAAATTGATAAAAAGGGAAATGAAGTGACTGGTTTCTTTGCATTAGAAGATAATATTTTAAGTGCTTTGCCCAGTTTTATTACCCAAAAACCATCCATAGATTTTCTTGTAGCACACGAGCCATCAGAATTATTGGTTATTGATAGAGAATCTTTTTTTAAAGCAATTAATGATTTTCCAGAATTTGCAACTTTATATCACAAATTTATGGAATTTGCTTTTATACATTCACAAATGAGAATTTATAGTTTCCTTGGAATGGAAGGAATTGACAAATTACGTTGGGTTATAGAACACGAACCAAAATTACTTACTCGTGTTTCGAGCAAATCAGTTGCCTCTTATTTAGGAATGACAAATTCTACATTAAGCAAATTAAAAGCTAAACTCTAAAACGTTGTCTTATGACAACTTTTAACTTCCTACAACTTCCCAACTTTGCATAGTTGTTAACAATTAAGTTATCAATTTAAAAATTAATAATTATGCCACTTACATTAACATTAACAGAAGGCGTTTTGCCTAAAGGAACAGAAAAAAAAGCCGTCGCACAAATTACAGATGCTATGCTGAAATGGCACGGACTAACTGGCAACAAAGTGATGAAACGCAACATCACTGCTACTGTACACCTTTTACCAAAAGAAGCCACATTTTCGGGTGGAGAAGAATTTTCAGGTGCATGGGTAGAATGGAAAGTGCCTTCGTTTGCTTTTACTGACGAAAAAGTTCAAAAAGGTTTTTTTGAAGAAGCCACTAATATCATTCACGATTTATCCCAAGGAAAACAACCTAAAGACAACATTTATGTAAATGTTGTTCACGCTGTGGATGGTGCTTGGAATTTTGAAGGAGTCGCAATGACAAATGCAGAAATTGGCGAAACAATTAGTAAGGGTTAAAACATTCAATTATCAAAACAAGAGCTTAATTATTTGATTAAGCTCTTGCTTTTCAAAAAGTAATAAAAAAATGAAACACATATTATTTATAATTACAAGTGCTGACAAAGTAGGCATAAGCAACATCAAAACAGGATACGAATTTTCGGAAGTGGCTGACCCTTATTTCAAATTTATCAAAGCAGGATATACAGTTGACTTTGCCAGTATTTTGGGTGGTTTACCACCAGAAGATGGTTATGACGAAAGTAATTCCAATAGCAAATTATTTAGAAACAGTCCAGGGTTTAAACGTTTAAATTTTAGCCACAAACTAGAAAATATTGATATCGAAGCTTACGATGGTATTTTCTTTCCTGGTGGATTAGGTCCAATGGTGGACTTGGTAGATAATCAATTGGTGAAATCAATAATTGCAAAAACGTTCGAAAGAGGTAAAATTGTTGCAGCTGTTTGTCACGGTCCAGTGGCACTTTTGAACGTAAAACTTTCTAATGGCAAATTGCTTCTTGATGGTAGGAAGGTAACTAGTTTTACAGAGGCGGAAGAAAAATTTAAAAAACATCATTTAGGGAAAGTAATACCATTTTTATTGGACGAAGCTTTAATAAATCAAGGTGCTAATTATAGTAATGCCGAACCTTTTGAAAGTTATGTTATTGCAGATGGAAACATAATTACAGGTCAAAATCCAGCTTCGGCAAGTGATGTTGCAAAAGCAATTATTCAAAAATTAGATTAAATAGTAGAATGTCTAAATCAGACCTGAAATTTGCTATTGTGTATGGACTATTAGTAACCAGCTATATCTCTTTCACAATAGCATTTGTTAATATAGGATTTACATCAAGTTTTATTTTTACTTGGCTTCGCAATTGGTCAAAAGCTTTTATTCTAATAGTTCCTTCATTGTTGTTTATTTCCCCCATAGTCAGAAAAATCATAGAAAAGATATAAATCATTTACAATAAAATTTCTTGCCAAATGACAAGTGATTTTTATTTTTCGGTTTGTTCATTTGTATCATAAATATTTTATGCAATGAACAATTTACCTTTTTACATCTATTTGGTTTTTGGGCTTACACTTTTGTTAGCGATATTCATTTTTTATAAAGCCACAAACAACTCAAAATCATTTTTAACGACAATTATTATCTGGATAATTTTTCAAACAGTAGTATCGCTAACAGGATTTTATAAAATTGCCAATACCATTCCGCCAAGATTTGCTTTGTTGATTATGCCTCCTTTAATAATGACCATTGTGCGTTTCAACACAAAAAGAGGAAAACATTTTATCGACAATTTAGATATTAAAGTGCTTACCCTTTTTAACATTATTAGAATTCCAGTTGAATTGGTTTTGTATTGGCTTTTTATTCATAAAGAGATTCCAGAACTAATGACTTTTGAAGGCAGAAATTTTGATATATTTTCAGGAATTTCCTCACCAATCATTTATTATTTTGGCTTTGTAAAAAAGAAATTAAACAAGTCAATTTTACTGGTTTGGAATTTTATCTGTTTGGCTTTACTTCTAAACATTGCATTTAACGCCATACTATCCTTGCCAAGTGCTTTTCAGCAATTTGCCTTTGACCAACCCAATATTGCAATACTACAATTTCCATTTGTATTTCTTCCTTCGGTTTTAGTGCCGTTGGTTTTGTTTTCGCATTTGGCATCAATCAGACAACTTTTGTTTAACAAAAACATTTAATTCAATAAAAATGAAAGAAAAAATATTAATCACATCAGCCACAGGCAAAACAGGTTTTCAAGCCACAACTCAATTATTAAAAGACGGTTATCCCGTTAAAATTTTGGTGCGTTCAAGAAATACCAAAGCATTGGAATTAGAAAAATTAGGAGCAGAAATTTGCATCGGCAACTTAACCGATTATACAGATTTATGCAATGCTTTGAAAGATGTTCAACGGGTTTACTATTGCCATCCTTTTATTCCCCATTTATTAGAAAACACAAAACTATTCATTCGATGTGCCGAAGAAAACAACATTGAAGCTATTGTGAATCTAGGACAATGGCTAGCTGAATTTGACAATCAAAAAAGCATACACACCAATGACATAAAATCATCGTATGTAGAATATGAACAATCGGGTTTAAATGTTATCCAGTTAATTCCTGGATTTTTTGCAGACAACACTTTTTTTGTAACTGAATTTGCTATTCAATTAGGTTTAATGCCATTACCATTCGGTAAAGGAAAAAACCCTGCAATTTCAAACGAGGATTTAGGTTTGGTAATTGCAGCTTTATTAAAAAATCCAGTACCGCATTTTGGAAAACGATTAAGACCAACAGGTCCAAAATCATTATCAAGCCAAGAAATGGCAGCAATATTTTCAAAGGTAGTTGGTCGTAAAGTGCGGTATATCAATATTCCGGAATGGATGTTTTTAAAAGCAGCTTTTATGTTTGCTAAAGATTTTAGTTTAGATTCTTTTAGCATTTCGCAAGTGCGACATTATATGAAAGAGTATCAAGCTAATAAATTTGATGCTGGTGGAACTACAACTATTGTTAAAGAACTTACAGGTAAAGAACCTGATGGTTTTGAAACTATTGTAAAAAGTTATGTAAACAATTCACCATACAAGAAACGCACTTTTTCAAATTGGTTTTCGGCAATGAAAAAATTTATGGCTTTGCCTCTTCAATCCATACCAAGTAGTAAAGAATTAGAAAAATACAATCAATGATGATTTACAACTACCCAAAATTCGCAAACAAAGAATATGATCTCATTCATTCTACTGGAATAAAAGTTGGAGAAACAATACCTAATTTTTCAATACTAACTTTAACTGGAGAAAATGCAACTATTTCGGAGTATTTCAATAAACCAATAATTCTCGAAACCGGAAGTATTACCTGCGGAATGTTTGCAGGTCAAGGAAAAGCAATGAACAAACTCGCAAAAGAAAATCCTGATTTCAATTTTTTGTTATTGTATGTTAGAGAAGCACATCCGGGCAAAATTATAAACGCTCACAGTTCCATTGAAGATAAATGTAATTTAGCCAATAGATTAAATATGGAAGATAAAATCGAAAATCGCACCATCATAATAGATGATATTGATGGGAATGTACACAAAATATTTGGTGCATTACCCAATATGATTTTCATAATTGACACTAATGGAAAAGTAATTTTCAAAGAAGATTGGAATAATGCTAAATCATTACAAACTGCTATCCAAAAATTCAAACTAACAAATAACCCATTACAACAAAAATGGACAATGTTGCCATTACCAAACATTCCTGTCGAATATCGAATATTTAAACGGGCTGGTTGGGATGCTGCAACCGATTTTATTGTAGCGCTACCCAAACTTATTTTCAGTCATTTAGTGGGAGGTGTGTGTGATAAATATCCAAGTTTATGTAAAAAATAATCCATTCAAAAGCATAAATCGTCCATATAATCCCAAAATCGGCATTATACATTTGCTTTATTAATTTTAAATAAAAAAAAATGAGTCAAGTAAAGCATTTAACAACAAAAGTAAACGGTATAAATATTTTCTACCGCGAAGCAGGACAAAAAGGAAAGCCAGTATTAGTATTATTACACGGTTACCCTACATCATCTCATATGTATCGCAATTTATTGCGCAACTTATCAGACAAGTACCATCTTATTGCACCAGATTATCCCGGTTACGGAAGAAGTGAGCAACCACCAATTGCAAATTTTGACTATTCATTCGAGAACTTTGCAAGCATCATTGAAACTCTACTGGAACAATTAGACATCAAAAAATTCAGTTTGTATTTAATGGACTACGGTGCGCCAGTAGGATTTAGAATTGCTTCTGAAAATCCACAAAAAATCGAAAATCTAATCATCCAAAATGGATGCGCTTATGAAGAAGGATTAGAAACTTTCTGGGATCCAATTAAAGTATATTGGAACAACAAAACGCTTGAAAATGGCAAACCATTAGAAGGCTTCCACAGTCCAGAAGGTTTACAATGGCAATATACACACGGTGTACCTCAACCAGAATTAGTATCTCCAGACAACTGGGAAGTAGATTTAAGACACATCTTAAGAGAAGGAAATAACGAAATCCAATTGGCATTGTTTTATGATTATCAAAATAATGTAAAATTATATCCAAAATGGCAAGCTTATTTCAGAACCCACCAACCAAGAACACTAATTGTTTACGGAAAGGACGATTATATTTTTCCGGTTGCAGGAGCAGAAGCATACAAAAAAGATTTAAAAAACATAGATTTTAATCTTTTTGACACGGGACATTTTGCTCTCGAAAGTTTTGAACAGGAAATAACAGATAAAATCAGAAACTTTTTAGCTGTATAATTCTAAAAATAATTAAAACCACATAAACCTACTATGACAAAATTTAAAAAATTAGTCGTGTGGGTTTTCGTGGTTTGACAATTACATTTTTTATCAAATCAAAAATTTCACAAAATGGATTTAGTTACTTTTATAATTCTTTTTTTGGCAGCCATAGTTGGTAGCTCTCTAAATGCAGTTGCTGGAGGTGGTGGTTTTATATCCTATCCATCACTAATATTCTGTAATATACCACCAATAAATGCAAACGGAATTAGTACCGTGGCATTGTGGCCTGGAAATATCACAAGTGCCATTGCCTATAAAAAAGATATAAAATTATCCGTAAAATTCATTCTGTATTTTATTATCGCTATTTCTTTTGGAGGTTTCGTTGGAGCATATTTATTTCTAATTACAACTCCAAAGGTTTTTAGCAATTTTGTGCCTTTCTTCTTGTTATTTACTTGGTTGCTTTTTGTTTTCAGCAACATATTAAGAAACTATTTCTCAACCAATATAAACGATTTTAGTCTCGTAAAACCCAATTATTTTCATATTGTTTGTATGTTTTTTATTGGCATTTACGGTGGGTATTTTGGTGCAGGTTTAGGAATGATAATACTAACTGTATTTTCATTATTTGGTTTAAAAAATCTAAATGAAATGAATGGCATCAAAGTAATATTAGTATCATTCAACAATGGTATTGCGGCTTTCACATACATCTTTTCTGGAATCGTAATTTGGCAATATACATTAGTTATGCTTGCTGGTGCTTTAATTGGTGGGTTTTATGGTGCAAAACTAACAAGGCAAATCAAACAAGAAACCTTACGATATTTTATAATACTAATTGGAGCAATAATTACGGTTATATTTTTTTACAAACAATACCTCTCATAACTAAATCAAAATGAAAAAAAAACATTTTTTAAAACAACTTGATTACGAACTATGGGCAAATAATATGCTCATACAAGCAATTTCTGACGCTCATACTCCCGAAGAACGTGTGTACGAACTTTTGGCACACATTCTTATTGCGCCAAATAACTGGTTAAAAAGAATTTTTAACGAAAAGCCCACTTTTAAGTTATGGGATAAACTGGATTTGGAAGATTGCAGTCAATTATCCCAAGTGAATTATGAAGAATGGAAAAAATTCATTTTAAACAAAACCGATGAAGAATTAGAACAACACATCTTTTTTCCATTTACGGGTGAACCATCAAAAATTTCAATCGAAGATTTATTGACACATTTAGTAAACCATTCTTCCTACCATCGTGGGCAAATCATTATCAAACTAAAAGGGAAATTAGAGCAATTACCACTTACTACCTACATCGCTTTTGCTACCGAAAAAATTTAAAAAATTGATAAATAAAATTTTATGAATGATCTCAAGACAGACATACTAGCTTTTGGCTCCCATCCTGATGATGTAGAATGTGCAATTGGTGGCACTATTTTATCACAAATACAAAGAGGATATAAAGTAGCAATTATAGATCTAACAAAAGGGGAATTAGGCAGTTCAGGAACTGCCAAAATTAGATCAAAAGAAACAATTGATGCTTCAATAATACTAGGAATAACATACAGAGAAAATTTAGAAATGGAAGACGGTTTTATTGATAATAGTAAATCAAATAAATTGGCTATTATCAGAATGATAAGAAAATACCAACCAAAGATAATTTTAGCAACTGCAATATACGATAGACATCCTGACCACGAAAGTACCGCCAAATTAATTTCTGAATCATCATTTCTTTCAGGTCTAGTAAAAATTAAAACCGAAATCGATGAAATGCAACAATTACCACATCGCCCAATTACAGTCTATCATTACATTCAAGATTTATTTATAAAACCAGATATTGTGATTGATATTTCAAATACCTTTGAAGATAAAATGAAAGCAATAAAAGCATATAAATCACAATTTTTACAATCAAATAACAATCAACCCAACGGTGCAAATGCATTACTAAAACATATTGAAGCTACAAATAGCATTTTTGGAAGGGCTATCAACAAAAAATTTGCAGAAGGTTTTACAACAAACAGATCCATTGGAACTGATAACATTATGAATTTATTTTAATAGAAAAACTATGGAAAATCAAAGACACCCATTACCGCCATTCAATTTAGAAACAGCAATGCAAAAAGTACAAATAGCAGAAGATGCTTGGAATAGTAAAAACCCCGAAAAAGTTTCACTGGCGTACACCATTGATACAGAATGGCGCAATAGAAATTTATTTATCAATAGTCGAGAGGAGGTAAAGCAATTTCTAACTGCTAAATGGGAAAAAGAATTGGACTATAAACTCAAAAAAGAATTATGGTCCTTTACAGATAATAAAATTGCAGTTCGTTTTGAATACGAATGGCACGATGTAAGCAATAATTGGTTTCGGTCTTATGGAAACGAGAATTGGGAATTTGATAGCAATGGTTATATGAGCAAAAGATTTGCAAGTATCAATGATTTAAAAATAGAAGAAGGAGATAGAAAACTCTAATTAATTATCAAATATGCTAGAGAAATCAATACATACTTTAATAAACAGACAAAATGGTAATTTGGCTTTCAAAATTTCAAAATTTGACAATAATAGCAACTTTGACCATATACAACGCAACAATTATTATACACTAATTTGGGTAATAAAAGGGAGTGGACAATTAAAAGCCGACTTTTCAGAATTTTATTTTGAATCAAACTCATTATTTGCATTTTATCCATACCAACCTTTTATGTTATCCGAAAAAGAAGAATTAGAAGGGTTTGAGATAAATTTTCATCCCGATTTTTTTTGTATTCATAGACACAATAAAGAAGTTGCTTGCAACGGAGTTTTATTCAATAATATCTATCAATCGCCTTTTGTTAACGTAGATGAAAATTCTAGTAATATATTCTCAATGCTAATTCAACAGATTATAGGCGAAATGAAAACTAAAAATTTTGAACAAAATGAAATGCTTGTTTCCTATCTGAAAGTTTTCTTGATTACGGCTACAAGACTAAAAATAGAACAACAAAAAAGCATTGAAACATTTCAAATAAAAAATAAAAAGTTAACCATTATTCAAGATTTAAAAACTGCAATTGATAAAAACTATAAAGATTTGCACAGCGCCAGTGATTATTCATCATTATTAAATATTTCCGCAAATGCTTTGGCAAAAATCACTAAAGAATTTTTCAATAAAACTTTGACTGATTTAATTTCTGAACGTATTATTATTGAAGCTAAACGAGAACTGTATTTAACAAAAAAACCAATAAAAGAAATTGCATTCGAATTGGGTTATAATGACGAACTATATTTCAGTCGCTTTTTTAAAACAAATGTAGATGTCTCACCACAACTTTATCGTAAAACAGTGGGTTTCGATAGAGGATTTCTTGAAACATAATTTATAAAAATAAAAACTAAATAATTCTTTTTACAACTATCCAAATTTGCTAACAAAGGATACCAAACCATAATTGTAATTATGTGACAACTGATATTATTGTAGCTCTACCCAAACTTATTTTCAGTCATTTAGTGGGAGGTATGTATGATAAATATCCGCATTTATGCAAAAAATAATCCATTCAAAAGCATAAATAATCCATTCCTTAACGATTAGTATGAAAGTACGTTTGTACTGTCAATAATGACATAAAACATAACTAATCAAAAGATATGAATTCAATTTATTATTCAAACACAACGTTATGGGTAATTGGGGTAAACATTGCTTTTCTAATTGCAACTTTAGGGCTACTAAAAAAAGGAAATGCGTCAAGTACAACCAAAACTATTTTCGGCTTATTTTCCATCATCTGGATTGCTTTAATTCATTATGTATTAAGTAACAAATTATTAATTCCGGTAGATACATCCGGATTATCATTCTACATTTTTACACTTGGCGCAGCATCACTGGTGTTAATAATCTTTTATTTTTCTTCGTTAAAAAAAATATTTGATAATGTAAAACAAGAAGATATTCAATGGGTTCAAGGATTGAGAGTTTTTGTAGCATCAGGATTTTTAATGGAAGGCGTTTTAAATGTTATTCCGGCTTGGTTTTCAATTATGGATGGTTTTCTACACGTTTCCTCGGGATTTCTGGCCTTGATAGCAGCAATTGCTGTTCTCAAAAACAGTTCTTTTCAAAAGCAGTTATTATGGCTGGCTAATATAGTTGGGGTAGCTGATATTTTTATAATTGTAACCAGTATAAATTTCTCTGTTTGGAATGATATTGGTCCTTTTCATAATATGCAATATGTAGTATTCTACACAGGTGTATTACTACTATGGTTTCACTTAATTTCTATTTTAAAACTTTTAAAAAACAACTAAAATGCAAAAAACAATAGTTCCTACAAGAGAAAACGTTTCGGAAAACAATCAAGCCCTTTTTGACAACCTGCAAAAAGCCGTTGGTTTTGTGCCAAATATGTATGCTTTTTTCGCTCATTCGCCATCAGCTTTAGGCGATTATCTTATGCTTCAAAACCGTAAAAATTCTTTAAACAACAAAGAAAAAGAAGTGATAAACCTAATAGTAAGCCAATTAAATGGCTGTAACTATTGCAAAGCGGCACATACTGCTGTTGGCAAAATGGTTGGCTTTACCGAAGAACAAACTTTGGAAATTAGAAGAGCAAATATTTCGTTTAATTCCAAATTAAATGCACTTGTACAACTAACAAAAGAGATTGTAGAAAACAAAGGAGAAGCTTCTCAAGATGCTAAAACAAACTTCTTCAACGAAGGTTACAATACCGAAAATTTAGTTGATGTTGTGATGACTGTTGGAGACAAAATAATGACCAATTATTTATTTGCGTTAGTAAAAGTACCTATCGATTTTCCAGAAGCACAAGCAATTTAATTTTTATCATTATGGAAATTTCAAAAGGTATTCATCATTTTGATTGTGGTCCATTCAATTGGTACCTAATTGAAGAAGAAGGAAGATTAACATTAGTTGATGCAGGTTTTCCCGGACATTATAGTGTTTACAAAAAAGGGCTTGAATTACTTGGAAAAACCAGCAAGGACATAGAGGCAATTATCCTTACTCACGCACACGCAGATCATATTGGTTTTGCCGAGAAAGTAAGAAAAGAAACTGGTGCACAAGTTTATGTGCATAGTGGCGATGCAAAAATGGCTTGTAAACCGTTGCAATTGCCTTGGTTTGGCTTGTTGTCTAATGTTTGGAGAGCATACACAGCAAAAATGTTGGGCGTAGCAATTGTAAACGGAGTATTTACATTGCCACATTTAACTAAAGCGCAAACCGTAGTTGACGGACAATTATTAGATGTGCCGGGAAGACCAAAAATACTACACACACCAGGTCATACTGACGGAGAAATTGTATTGTTACTCGAAGACAGAAAAGTATTAATTTCTGGCGACACTATTGTAACCCGAAATTTATTGACTGGGGAGTTGGGACAACCGCAATTGACAAATCCAATCTTAAACCACAATTACAAAGAAGCAACACGTTCGTTAGACCTTTTAAGGGAACTTGGCAATGTAACAATGTTGTCAGGTCACGGAACTCCTTGGATTGGTAATATGAATGAGGCTGTAAATATTGCTTTAGAAAACAGTAAAAAATAATAAAATGACAACAGAAACACAACCTATAAACGGGCAAGAAAATTTAGATCAAATATCCAATTCAGAAAGTTTAGCATTATCACTATTTTACAATGCTTTCAATAAAAGAAGTATGCCGCTTATGGAACAATCGTGGTTAAATACAAATGAAATTTCTATGGATAATCCCATTGGTGGAATACGCCGAGGTTGGGATGAAATTAAAGCAGGATATAATAAAATTTTCAATGGGAAAGCCCAAGTCTACGTCGAATTTTATGATTATACCATACACAAAACCGATGCTATGTTTTTTGCAACAGGTCGTGAACGTGGTTATTTTAAAACCGAAGAAACCGAAATCCCATTAGCCATTAGAACAACAAGAATATTCATTTTACACAACGGCGATTGGAAACAAATACACCATCACGGTTCAATAGACAATCCCGATTTATTAAAAATTTATCAAGAGACTTTACTAAAATAATGAATAAATTAAACTTAAAATTCGCAGTAATTACTGGACTTGTGGTAACGAGTTACATTTCTTTTACCCTAGTGGCAATAAATGCGGGATTTAACAGCAACTTTATTTTTATTTGGTTACGCAGTTGGTTCATTGCATTTATATTGGCATTTCCTTCTTTACTTTTTGTCGCTCCATTTATTAGAAAAAAATTAAACCTCTGATTATGCCTTACATAAATATAAAAATCACAAAAGATGGTGTTACTCCCGAACAAAAAGCTTTGCTTATTGAAGGGGTAACGGCATTATTGCAAAAAGTATTAAATAAAAATCCTGCAACCACATTTGTAATAATTGATGAAGTTGAAACAGACAATTGGGGCATTGCAGGAGAACAAGTAACCAAAATAAGAAATCGAAAAAAGTAAATTAATATATTTGTATTATGAATGAGCAAAATGTATTTACACTTATAAATCAACAAGATGGTAATCTTGCTTTCAAGATGTTTGCTTTTAATGACAATAGCTATTTTGATTATTTGCAACGCAATAATTTTTATTCTATAATATGGATAAACAAAGGGAGCGGCTTGCTAAAAGTTGATTTTTCTGAATATCTTTTTGAAGAAAACACGATGTTCACTTTTGCACCATATCAACCATTTATGGTTTCTACCGATAAAAAAATTAGTGGTATTGCTATTCAATTTCATTCCGACTTTTATTGCATTCATCGCAATCCGAAAGAAACAAATTGTGATACTGTTCTTTTTAATAATATCTATCAACCTCCATTTATCACCATCGATAAAGAAGCTGGAGAAACGTTTACATTAGTTTTAGAAAAATTAAAATCAGAATTCCAGAATATTACCGAAAATGATTATGAATTGCTAGTACCGTATCTTAAAATATTTTTGGTAACCGCTTCACGTATCAAATCACAATCAAGAATTGACGAACCCAAAATAACAGATACCAAAACACCTTATATTTTAAGAAACCTCAAAAGTGTTATTGAAGATAATTTCAAAGAAAAACATTCCGCAAGTGAGTATGCAACATTATTGAATATTTCGCCAAATGCTTTAGCAAAAATTGTCAAAACGCATTTCAATAAAACACTAACTGATTTAATTACAGAAAGGATTATAGTCGAAGCAAAACGAGAATTGTATATGACAAGCAAACCAATAAAAGAAATAGCATTCACTTTGGGTTACAGTGACGAATTTTATTTCAGTAGAGTTTTCAAAACCAATACAGATATTTCACCTCAAATCTATCGAGAAACTGTTGGTTTTGGTAAAGCAGAACTCAATTAAATTGCATTTTTGCAATTCATAATATAAAAGTGCAACAAGATAGTTGTACTTTTTTATTTAAAATCTTTCTTGAAAACCTTGCATAACCTAAACTATTATTTTGATTATTTCAGTCACACTTGCAATATTTAATTAGTCTAATCATTATAGACAATTAAATAACAAGTAAATGAAATCTTTAAAAATTAAAATCGCTATGGCATTAACAATTTTCAGTAGTATGAGCACATTTGCTCAAAAACCAGAAACTAACGTATCGTCAGACTTTCCCTTTGCGGAAAAAACACAACCTGTTAACGGTACACAAATTTCTTATTATGAACAAGGACAAGGCGATCCAATCTTATTTCTTCACGGCATTCCTACAAGTTCCTATTTATGGAGAAATATTGTACCACAAGTTGCTACACAAGGCAGAGCAATTGCTTTTGATTTAGCAGGTTTTGGAAAATCAGGACTTCCAACCGACAAAGATTACAGCTTACAATCTCAATACAGATATGTAAAAGGATTTATTGACAGCCTTCAACTTAAAAACATAACACTTGTGGTAAATGACCTTGGCTCTTTATTAGGACTAAAATATGCAGTAGAAAATCCCGAAAACATAAAAAGAATTGTTTTTATTGAAGCCGCCTTTATGCCAACAGAATTATGGTACAAACAATTGACACTTATGCAAAAAATAATGTTTAAAATGATGCGCAATCCGAAACGTGCCGAAAATATGTTGGTTACCAAAAATAAAATTCCTGCAATGATGATGAAAATGGCTGTTGTCAGAAAATTGTCAGATGAAGAAATGAAATGGTATTTAGCTCCTTTTGAGAATGACATCGAAAGAAGAAAGGTGATGCTTTACGGTCCTGGTCCTGCAACTTTTCCCAAAAAGGGAATAACCCAAAAACAAGGCGATTTTGCAGACGAAATCAATAAAGTTGCCATTGGACTTAAAAAAATGAGCGAAACAAAACCTTTTTTGTTGTTCTATGCTTCACCCGGAATGATAACACGAAAACCAGCCGTTGAGTATGCAAAGCAAAATTTTAAAAATTTAACTTTGCTAAATGTTGGAATTGGAAAACATTTTTTACAGGAAGACCACCCTAATGCAATTGCAACAGGAATAGTAAATTGGATGATTAGCACAAAATAAAATGAATAAACATAATATAAATGAAATAGTTGCAAAAGCTACAAGTGGAGATAAAAACGCACTGAATGATGTCATTAAATCCATTGAAAAATTAGTTTACAATCTTGCCATAAAAATGTTGTGGAACATTGAGGATGCAAAAGACGCAAGTCAAGAAATACTTATCAAGATAATCACAAATTTAAGTGACTTTAAAGGAGAAAGCACATTTACTACCTGGGTTTATCGTATTGCAACAAACTATTTACTAACTCATTTATCAAAAGGTATCAAAACTCAAACAATGAGTTTTGATGCTTTATCAGAAAGTTTATCAGACGGAATTTTAGCAAACAATGGATTTAATGAAAACCTTGGCGAACAAAATTTATTGATACAAGAGATAAAAATAGGTTGTACAAACGGAATGTTACAATGTTTGGATAATGACAGCAGAGCTACTTATATTTTGGGTGACATTCTCAATTTTAACAGTGTTGAAGGAGCAATCATTCAAAACATTAGACCTGAAGCTTTTAGAAAAAGGCTGTCAAGAGCAAGAGAGCAACTCTTTGCTTTTATGCAAACTAATTGTGGAATTGCACAACCAAAAAACAATTGTCGTTGCAAAAAACAAATTGGACATTGTGTTTCAACCAATAAAGTAAACCCAAAAAAATTATTGTTTGCCACAAACGGAGAAGACGTTAGACTTTTAGAGAATATTAACCTTGCAGACGACACCGTAAAATTATTTCAATCAAATCCCGACTATGAAATCCCTGAAAAAGAAATCAAGGAATTAAAACGGATTCTGGAAATATACTGATATATAAAAGTGCTACTTCTCAATCACACTTTTTATATTTCAAAGTTTTCTAACAACAACCGCCACCATTATAATGAAACGTACTTTCGCTAATAAAAATATCATTCCGGTTCAGACTTGCCAAAGCTGCTGCCGTTTTATCGCAAACCGCCAAAGGTTGATTTCGCATTAAAACGTGTCCTTTTTTATCATCAAGGTAAACTTCATTCCCATAATAAATAGCTGCTTTTCCGGTAAATACACAAGCACCATCGGCTGGCATTGGGTCTTTTATGGCACAAACTTCGATGCTTTCAATAAAAATAAGCTCATCGGTTGGATAATTTTCAGTATCCAAAATTCGGTAAGGACGACGACCACGAATTTCAATGGTTCCAAAACCTACATCGGTCAACGCCTTGATATAATCCGCAATCGGAATACTTCCGCTCAAACACAAAGCACGCAGATGGTCATCATTTCGTAAAGCTTCATTCATCGGTTGTTCACAAGTGGGATCACTCATTACCAAGCGCCCGTGAGGCTTGAGAACACGATACATTTCTTGCAGGGCTTTTTTTAAATCTTCAGCTTTAAAAATATTGAAAAGACAATTTTGAGCAGCAATATCAATGCTTCCATCTTCAATAGGAAGGTTTAAAGCATCGCCTTTTCGCAATTCTACAAACTCACTTTTGAACCAATCGTTTTGTTCTTCGGCAAGAAGAAAATTTTTGCGGGAAGCTTCCAGCATTTCATCCACAACGTCAACTCCAATTACACCTCCTTTTTGACGTGAAAAATAGGAGAATTGCAACAGTTCCATTCCACCACCAACACCAACATACAAAACCTTTGGATTGTTGATTAAATCTTGTGCCGAAATCGTGCTGCCACAACCATAATTCATTTCCTGCATTATGATTGGAATTTCAAGACCAGGGAATTTCCATATTGGGGTTGTAGTACAACACAACCCAACATCAGGAGTTAAGGCTGCTTGTTTGTATAAATCGTTTGTTGCATCTAAATAGCTCATAATTATAATTTTAGTAATTCTTTAAAAAGGGTAATCATTTTAGGTTCGGCTTGACCAGCCAAATCAATAATTTCAGTAATATTTACAGGTTTCAAATCGTCAGGGTTGCATTCATCAGTCAAAACCGAAACAGCTAATGCAGCTAAACCTAAATGATTAGCAACAATAACTTCGGGAACGGTACTCATTCCTACGGCATCAGCTCCAATAATTTTAAGGTAGCGGTATTCTGCCTTGGTTTCCAATTGTGGTCCAACAACGGCTGCATAAGTTCCTTTGTGTAAAGTAATATTCTGAATTTTAGCAATTTCAACAATAGAATGTCGCAAACTCAAATCATAGGGTTCACTCATATCGGTAAAACGTTCTCCAAATTCAGAAACATTTTTGAATGCCAATGGCGAACCGCCTTGCAAATTGATATGGTCTTCAATCAACATCAAATCTCCTCTTTTGAAGTCTAAATTTATGGCTCCGGCTGCGTTAGAAAACAATAATTTCTGAATACCCAATGCTTTTAAAATCCGAATTGGAAATGTGATTTCTTGCAATGAATACCCTTCATACAAATGAAAACGGCCTTGCATTACCACTACTTTTTTATTTTCTAATGTGCCAAAAATCAATTTACCTGAATGAAATTCGACTGTCGAAACTGGGAAGTTTGGAATGTCTGCATAATCAACTTCACTTTCAATTTTGATATGGTTGACCAGTTGACCCAATCCTGTTCCGAGAACAATCCCTATTTCTGGAAAATGAAATCCTTTTTGAATTAAAAATTTTGCGGTTTCTTTTATAGTTTCAATATTCATTCTATGTAAATAGGTTTTATTAAATAATTTAGGCAACAGTTCCTTGACAGCTGCTTCCTGCTCCGGCGGTACATCCGTAACAATGTTGTGAAATTAAAATGGTTCTATTGGTCAAAATGGCTTCATTAAATTGCGAAATATGCTTTTCGGAAACAGCTACTTTTAAACCCAACATTTGGTTAAAATCGCAATCGTACAACCAGCCATCATAACTTACCGATATAGTATTGGTACACATCACATTGGCAACTGCTTTCGGATTGAATGCTTCCACTAACGAAAACATATAATCTTCGTAATTATCAGATGTAATCAAATAGTCAAGAAACCGACTGATTGGCAAATTGGTAATCGCAAAAAGGGAATTAAAATCGATATTGAAATCTTCTTTTAAAGCAATTTTAAAATCGTGTTCCAAAGCTTTTTGATCGATTGGCAAAAATGCACCAGAAGGATTGTAAACCAAATCGAGTTTTAAATTGCTGTTTGGCATTCCGTAACCTACTTCGTTTAGCATTTGTAAAGCTTTAATAGATTTATCAAAAACACCGTCGCCACGTTGCTTGTCCGTTTTTTCTCTTTTGTAATAAGGCAAAGATGAGATAACGTGAATATTGTGTTTGGCGAAAAACTCTGGTAAATCGTGGTATTTTTTATTGGCCAATATGATGGTCAAGTTAGAGCGAACAATAAAATCTTGGACACCCAGTTTTGATGCTTCTTCAACAAACCAACGAAAATTAGGGTTCATTTCGGGTGCACCACCAGTTAAATCAAGCGTGTGAACGCCAGTATTTTTAATGACATCCAGACATTGTTGCATTGTTTCGACAGTCATAATTTCTTTTCGGTCTGGACCGGCATCAACGTGACAGTGGGCACAAACTTGGTTGCACATATAACCGAAATTGAGTTGCAGAATTTCAATCTTTTTCGGACGCAACGGAAACTGATTGACAGATTTTATTTTCTCGGCAAAAGTGAGCAACGAACCATCTTTAAAAATTCCGTTGGAGAGAATTTCCAATTGTCTTTCTGTTTTTGAAAGTTCGCTGTGTTTTGCGTGTAATGATTTTAAAAGCATATTTATATAAAAACTACATTGATAATTTGTCGTATTTGTTCATCATTTGAACACCGTGAACAAGCGTTGCGCCACTGCGAATAGCTGCTGCAACGTGAACGGCTTCCATCATTTCCTCTTTAGTAATACCCCGTTTCAAGCCATCACCTGTATAAGCATCAATACAATAGGGACATTGAATGGTGTGGGAAACCGCCAAAGCAATCAATGATTTTTCACGGGCAGTCAAACTGCCTTCTTCGAAAACTTTACCGTAATATTCGAAGAATTTAGTGCCTAATTCTTCATTCCATTCGGATATTTTGCCAAATTTTTTAAGGTCGGCTGGGTCATAATATGTTTTTTCCATTACATTCAGATTTATATAAAACTACAATTATCTATTTTAGACGAAACAATTATTCAGTCCTGACAAATAGTTTTGATTTTTTTATAAAATGAGAAAATTGTATTCCTCTTGTCAGGAAATCAATTCCACTTCGACTATACCAACATAAAAATAAATTAAACTCAAAAAACAATAATCAATTATGGCTACAAACATTAAACTCAAAAACCTGCCAACTGGATACCAAACCATCATCAGTAACGGAAGACACAGCATCGTTGGCGACGAACCCATTAACAGCAAAGGAACCGATTTAGGATTTTCGCCAACCGATTTAATACTGTCAAGTATTGCAATGTGTAAAGTGGCAACAGTTCGTTTCATTGCTCGCAGAAACGGTTGGGAAATTGGAAACGTAGAAGCCGAATTAGATCAAGTAGTAAAACGTGGCGAAAACGGAAAACTTTCAACAACAGTAAATGTGGCGATTTCAATTGAAGGCGATATTACTGAAGAACAAAGAACAGAATTACTTAATCAAGCTGATGCTTGTTATGTTCATAGAATGATTGAAGGCGAATGGAATATTGAAAAAGCAAGCGTTTTAAATGAACCGGCATTAGTATAAATTAAAAATAGAGAAATTATGAAGACAATCTTATTTATGGGATTATTGGCATTCATTGCCTTTGGGATATACAGTTTTAAAAATCCAAAAGTGGATTTCAAAGAAGACCCAGCAGATGGAATACAATTTTTTAAAGGAACTTTTCAAGAAGCATTGGAAAAAGCAAAAACAGAAAATAAACCAATCTTTTTAGATATTTATGCCACTTGGTGTGGTCCGTGCAAAATGCTGAAAAAGCATACTTTTTCAGACAAAGAAGTTGGAGATTATTACAATGCCAACTATATTAATATTGCAGTAGATGGCGAAACAAAAGAAGGAAGTGAATTAGCAAATAATTACCGAATTCAAGGTTATCCAACCTTATTGATTTTAGATAAGAATGGAAACCAAGTAGCTGAACAAGTAGGATTTGTTGAACCACATATTTTAGTCAATTTTGGTAAAAGAATTGTACCTTAAACAATAAATAATGATAATTTTTCAATTTAGTTTGTTTTGATGAAAGACACTTCCGTAATGGGAGTGTCTTTCTATTTTAATAAACTTAAAACACAAATTACTATTTACTATGAACTATAAGAAACTGCTTTTTGTTGGATTATTACTAATTTCTATCCAATCCTACTCCCAATCCGAAGAAATTAAAACCGATAAAAAAATAGAAATCGGTACAGAATTACAATTGTATCCGGTAGGTTTTATGCCAATGATAACATCAAATATTTTCATTAAAGAAGACTGGGCATTACGCTTTCGCATAGGTGGAAATTTTGCCAACCGACAAGATTTTAGTGGTTATAATGATGATGAGGTAGCCAAAGGTTTTGGAGGAAGTTTTGGAGTGGTTAAATATTTTTCTCCTTGGGGAAAAGGACAACCTTTTGTTGGGCTGACTTTAGACACTTGGAATATGTGGACGGAATGGCAAGATGGATTACAAACTTCAAACCCAACGTCAGGAACAACATACAATGTAGTGCTGCAACCTTGGGCAAATGTGGGCTATCAATATCCCATATCTGGTAAATGGAATACAGGAATTTCAGTTGGTTTCGGAAGAGAAATAAACGTCATAACTCGGGGCGAAAAAGTAGGCGAAGGTTGGATGGGAATTACCACTTTTTCTGTGAATTATGTTGTAAAGTAAGTGCGTATTAACTTATTTATAAATATGATAGAACCTTAATAGTATTACAATTAATTAAACAAAGTTAAACCTAATTAATATATCATCTTTACGGTTTTCCACATTATCACAAAAAAAATACACTCAAAAGCATCTCTCTATTTCTTCTTTCCTGTACTCCTACTCCAACTATCATTATAATGCCTATTCCTCAAAAGCTAATAAACCTTCCCTCCTAGCCATAATCCAGCAAACCAAACCACAATAACTCCTATTATCTCATACCATTCCATCCTTCAAAGATAAAATGGCAATTTCGATAATAAGGTATTCTAAATTCTAATACTCCTGATTTGACAAGTTAATATTCAAAATTGACAAGTACTTGAAAAGCACAAAAAAAGATGCCGTTGGCATCTTAATTATTTATTAACTTAAAAAACTCCGAAAGCTTTAAATTCCTCGCTTCACAAATCTTCTGTAGAGTATTTACTGGAATATTATAATTAGTGTTTTCTACTTTTAGTGCAGTATTTTTAATTTTTCTAACAATACTCTCCTCAATGTTATGATCTATAGCAAATGAGCGCTGTGATTTATATGATTCAATCCAGTTTCTATAAATATATTTACAAATAATATTGTTAGCTTCAATCATACTAACAAAGGAAAGTCAATCAATAAAAAATAATGCGCACTAAAGTACGCGTTTTGAATTATTTTGTTATATTTGCTTATAATTATTTAATTTTGCGATTCTTCATATAAAAATATTTGAAGCATTCGCTTTGAATCTCGTACTAGAAAATTGGCCTTTTCAAATTACCACGAGATGATAAGTAAGATGCTCACGTCCCATGGCGTGGGCTCACTTATTTGTGGTAAGGTATGGCCAATACCTCTAGTGCAGTAAGCTGAGTTCCATGCCATTTTTTATTCCCATTGGTTTCTCTCTTCAATTCTTGGCACTGCTTCTTTTTTAAGTTTCGCAATACATCATTAGTTAATTGAATTAGTTTGGAAAGACACCGCCAGCGTTTGGCTGCAACAGGCAACGGCGGTATACTTTCCTATCCAAAAACCCTTTAAATTCAAATGCCTATGAACTAAAAAAACAAAACCTCCGTGGCTTAGCACCTTCGTGGCAAAAGCACAAAAAAAGGCCCTCTAACTCTTCTTGGCGGTTGAATAGAGGACCAGAGCTAACAAAACTAATGTTTCATTAAACCTAACCAAAAGTATGAATAAATATTCACTCTTCAAGACTTGGGTAGTCATAGAACTGCCTAAACTATATTACTTATTTTTCCTGTGTTGCATATCAGGAGTTTATGCCCAAAACAAGACTATAACGGGAACCGTGACAGATGGCAATGGGGCTTTACCCGGAGTAACGATAACAGTAAAAGGGAAAAACATTTCTTCCCTATCCAATGAAAACGGTAGTTACGCTATCATCACTTCTCCAACAGATATCCTAGTCTTTTCCTATATCGGTTATAAGACAGTAGAAATTGCCGTAAACGGCCGGCAAACAATAAATTTGCTGATGCAGGAGGATGCTTCAATGCTTCAAGAAGTAACCATAAATGCGGGCTATTACTCCGTAAAGGAAAAAGAACGGACAGGAAGTATTGTCAGAATCACTTCCAAGGATATTGAAAAACAACCCGTGACCAATGTGTTGGCTACTTTGCAGGGACGAATGGCGGGTGTGAACATTACACAGGCCACAGGAGTACCTGGGGGAGGATTTGATATCCAGATACGAGGCAGAAATAGTATTAGAACTGAAGGAAATACTCCGCTATACATTGTTAATGGTTTGCCTTATGCTTCTGATAATCTAGGCAGTACTGCTATTTCAGCACCTATTTTACCGGCTGCTGGAATTAATCCTTTGAATAACATTAATCCATCGGACGTTGAGAGTATTGAAATCCTTAAAGATGCCGATGCAACGGCTATATATGGTTCGCGTGGTGCTAATGGTGTAGTACTAATTACTACTAAGAAAGGTAAGGTTGGAAAAACCCAGTTTTCTATAAACTCCTATACTGGTACAGGTAAAGTGACCCGAACCTTAGATTTATTGAATACACAACAGTATATTGAAGTTAGAGAAGAAGCTTTTGCCAATGATGGTATTAGTGTATATCCTACTTATGCCAATGATATTAACGGCACTTGGGATAGAACCCGATATACGGATTGGCAGAACGAATTGATAGGTGGTACTGCTTTGACTAGAAGTATAGATGCTGCTGTTTCGGGCGGTAGTACCTCTACACAGTTTTTATTGAGAGGTACTAACTATCACGAAACAACGGTTTTTCCTGGTGATTTTGCTTATGGGAAATCGGCTGTATTATTGAATGTGAATCATCAATCTGATGATAATAAATTTCAATTAGGAGTATCGGCTAATTATGTTGCTGATAAAAATAATCTTTTAGGAACCGACCTAACGAGAGAAGCCGCTATTCTAGCCCCAAATGCTCCTGCTCTTTATAATGACAATGGCAAATTGAATTGGGAGAATGGCACTTTTACGAATCCATTGCGGTTGCTAGAAGCAAAGTATTTGTCCAAGACTAAAGGACTGATTGTTAGTAGTGATCTGAGTTATACCATTATTCCGGATTTGATATTGAAAACTCAATTAGGCTATAGTGATACTCATGTTCAAGAATCTAGAACTACCCCATCTACTCTATACAATCCTGCTTTGGGATTAACTAGTGCTATTTCTTCGTTTTTAAAGAACCAATCAAGTCAAAGTTCTTGGAGTATAGAACCGCAGTTGACTTGGAAAAAGGAACTGGATAAGCATACGCTTCAATTTTTGGCAGGAACGACCTTTCAAGAGCGTACTACTGATCAACTTACTTTGCAGGCTACTGGATTTTCTAGTAATAATCTTATCACGAATGTTGCCGCCGCCACTACTAAGCAGGTATTGAGTAATAATGTGTCGATGTATCGCTATAATGCTTTTTTTGGTAGAATTAATTATAGCTATGACGGACAGTATTTTATCAACCTTACCGGGCGAAAAGACGGATCTAGCCGCTTTGGAGAAGGAAAAAGGTTTGCCACTTTTGGAGCAATAGGAATAGCATGGCTATTTCACAAAATGCCCTTTATTGAGAAGGCATTGCCTGTTTTGAGTTTTGGTAAGTTGCGGTCTAGCTATGGTACTACGGGTAGTGATCAGATTGGTGATTATCAATTTTTGAATACTTATTCGCCTGCAACGGAATCTTATCAAGGTGTCGTTGGCTTGCAGCCCACCCGTTTGTTTAATCCTGATTTTAGTTGGGAAACCAATAAAAAGATTGAGATCGCTTTAGAATTAGGCTTCATAAATGATAGAATCTTTGTTAGTGCGGCATACTATAGTAATCGTTCTTCTAATCAATTGGTTGGAATTCCGTTGCCAAAGACTACCGGTTTTAGTTCAATTCAATCCAATTTGAATGCGACTGTTGCCAATAGCGGTTGGGAATTGGAACTAAGAACAGTAAATATTGAAAATAAAAATTTTAAATGGACGACTTCATGCAATGTTAGTATTGCTAAAAATGAGTTGCTTTCTTTTCCTGATTTGGAAGGTTCCACTTATGCCAATCAATATGTATTAGGCGAGTCGTTGAATATAAGAAAAGTTTATTTATATACTGGTATCAATCCTCAGACAGGAGTGTATCAATTTAGAGATTTTAATGGTGATGGCTTGATAACAGCAGGAGCTGACAGACAGAAAATTGTTGATGCCAGTCCTGAGTATTTTGGTGGTGTCCAAAATAGTTTAAGCTATAAAAATTTTGAATTGGATTTTCTATTTCAATTTGTAAAGCAATTGGGGATTAATTATAACAACACCGGGATTTTGCCTGGTTTGGGAAATAATATAGCTGTTGCCAATTTGGACAGATGGCAAAATGTTGGAGATTCGGCTTCTTTTCAACGATATACAGCTGGATTCAACTCGGCTGCTACTAATGCGTTTTTAAATAATTATGTTCAAAGTGATGCTACTTATACTGATGCCTCTTACCTCCGATTGAAAAATATTTCGCTAAGCTATACTTTACCTAGAAAATGGTTCGAAAACATTAATTGCAAGTTCTATGCTCAAGGGCAAAACCTGCTGACCATAACCCAATTTGCAGGAGCAGATCCTGAAAATCAGACGCAAGGAAAACTACCACCGTTACGAATTTTAGCCTTTGGAGTTCAAGTAAAATTTTAACATTTAAAAGACCTAGTTATGAAAACGATTATTAAAACAAATAGCACTATTTATAAACGAAACTATCTGCTCTTGGTATTGATTGGCCTATTTGGCAGTTGTGATAGTTTTGTTGCCGTTGATTTACCTTCTTCTCAATTGAGTGGCGAGGCTATTTTTACAGACGCTTCCACCGCTTCTGCCGCTTTAGTGGATGTCTATAGCAAAATGAGAAAGTCGGTATTGGTTACAGGAGCCAGTAATGGAATTAGTAATTTATTAGGTCATTCTGGAGACGAATTGACTTATTATAGTTCTGGTACTTTACCCGAGTTGGATTTTAATCAGAATAGTTTAGTGGCTACTAATACTACCATAATGACGACATGGAGTGGCACTTATAATTTAATCTATGCTGTGAATGCCGTGATTGAAGGAGTAAGCAACTCTACTACTATTTCGGCTGAGAATAAGGAAAAATTATTAGGCGAAGCTTATTTTGTTAGGGCTTATTTGCATTTTTATTTGGTTAATTTATTTGGCGAAATACCTTATGTAAAAAGTACCAATTATCAATTCAATACTACTATCTCTAAAAGTAGCGTATCTGATGTATATGGCTTACTGACTACTGATTTACAACAGGCGGTTACACTTATGCCAGAAGCTTACCCAACTACAGAACGGGTGCGTCCTAATAGAAGTGTTGCCTATGCGCTGTTGGCTAGGGTAAAGTTATATTCTGAAAATTGGTCGGAAGCCTTGCTTTATTCCGATAAGGTAATTACAACTACTTCCCTGTACACTTGGGTACCCAATTTAAATCAGGTGTTTCTAAAAGGAAGCACAGGGACATTGTGGCAACTTATGGCTCCTGTCGTTGGTGCTAATACGCTCGATGCACAAACCTTTATTTTTAGTAGTGGCCCACCTCCAAACCGAGCCTTGAGTTCTTCTTTTATTTCGAGTTTTGAGGTGGGAGATTTAAGACGTACTTCTTGGGTAGGAACTGTGACTACTGGAGGAAAAAGTTGGTACTATCCCTTTAAATATAAATTGAATAATGCGGCAGCTAGTTCGACAGAATATTCTATCCTTTTTAGGTTGGAAGAACAGTATTTAATTCGGGCTGAAGCTTATGCCCAACTGGGAAATTTAGAGAAAAGTAAATTAGACTTGAATAAAATTCGCAATAGAGCGGGTTTGGATAACACTATTGCCTTGACCAAGGAAGAATTGTTGACCGCTATACTCAAAGAACGACAAGTAGAATTGTTTTCAGAACTGGGGCATCGTTGGTTTGATTTAAAACGAACTGGACTATCTACTACGGTTTTGAGTGTCGTTAAGCCTGATTGGCAATCTACGGATATTTTGTGGCCCTATCCTGAGTCAGAATTGTTACTTAATCCGAACCTTTTACCCCAAAACACAGGTTATTAATTTTAAATAAATCAAGCTGGTTTTCGGATCAGTTTGCATTATCAATTTACATTATGAAAAAGAACTATTGGATTGTGAAGTTAGTGTTTTATTGTTTTTGTTTTGTTGCCTCTATCACTACTGTTGCGCAAAATAAAAGGAAGTTAACGCCTGCGGATTACTCTCTTTGGAGTGATTTAAAATATCGTGATTTGTCAGACAATGGAAAATGGATTGCCTATGTGCTCGATTATAAAACCACCGATACCTTGGTTTTACAAGAAATTGCTACTGGCGCAAAATTATCTTTGGTTAAAGCCGGTGATTCTAAATTCTCATTGGATTCTAAATGGTTTGCCTATGTTCAAAATGATAGTTTGAAAATTTTTGATTTGGAGCGTAAAAAGATTCGTTTTATAACTAAAAATATTCTTGACTTTGACCTAAGCAACCCAAGTGATTATGTTGTTTCAAGCAAGATACACAATGGCAAAAAGGAGGTGTCTCTTTTTAACTTGAACCAATTAAAAACAACCACTATTGCGGAAGTTGATGAATACAAATTAAGTCCTGATGGTAATTTTATGGCTGTGGCGACATCCGAAAAAGGACTGGCAATTGTTAAGATTGTTCATTTGAGTGAACAGCTAAAGGAGAAGGTGGTTGCTACAAATTCTAAGCCTTTGTTCTATGGTTTACAATGGAATGCTTCTGGCAGAAAAGTGGCCTTTTATCAGAAAATTGTAGATACTACATTGTCTTATGTTAACCATAAAATTTATAATTGTACCGTTGGTAAGTCTAAGTTATCTACCAGTATTTTAGACCCAATTACTAATCCCTCCTTTCCAAAGGGATTTTATATTCCAAAAACAAAGTTGTTCATTTCAAACAAGCAGCCTCAAGTTTTTTTTGATTTAAAGTTACTTCCTGATGACAAAATAGGTTTTGATGAAAAATCAAATGTTGAAGTATGGCTTTCCGAGAGTCTTACGGTGCCTCCAGTTAATGAAGCATTAGAAAAACATAATGCCAATCGTTTGAGTGTTTGGTGGTCTAACGAAGATAGGGTCGTTACTATAGAAGACTCTTTAAGCACGAAAGCCGTATTGACTGGAGATCATAGCAATGCTATACTTTATAATAATTCAGAATATTTTCTGGAACCTAAATATGTGGGTGATTTCAGTAATTATTATATTAAAGATTTATACACTGGAGAGAAGCAATTGCTATTGCCCTTTCAATCTACAGAAAAATATATGGTTATGGTTTCACCAACAGGTAAGTATATTAGTTATTTTAAAGATAAGCAATGGTGGGTTTATGACATTAAAAAAAAGACCCATACTTGTTTGACAAAAGATATTGCTAGTTCTTTTCATAATTTTAATTATGATCGTCCAGGGGTTCAACCAACATTTGGACCTAGTGAATGGACAATTGGAGATAAAGAAATGCTGGTTTATGACTCTAATGATATTTGGAAGCTTAGTCCCGACGGCAAGATTAAAAAGCGTTTAACCGATGGAATTAAAACTAGTACGGTTTATAGAATTAATAATACTGATTCTAAACCATCGATTCTTGCCAACACTTTCGGACATATTTCCAATGCTTTTGATTTAAATGGAGGTTTGCTTTTAAAAACCTACAATAGCACTACTTATGCAGAAGGTTTTGCTTTGCTTTCAAAGGAAAGTTTACCTAATTTTTTGATTGAAAAAGAGAGTAAATTGCATCTCATTAAAAAGCCAAAATCAAGTTCTAATTATATGATTTTAGAGAGCAGTTTTGAAAAAGCACCTAGATTTATACAACTTGATGAACATAAAAAGGAAAAATTAATTGTGGAGTCTAATGTACAGCAAAAATATTTTTACTGGGGCACCTCAAAATTAATCCATTATGAAACTAAAGACGGAAAGCAATTAAAAGGAGCTTTATTTTATCCGGCGAATTATGACGCGAATACACTTTATCCGATGATTGTTGTTATCTACGAAAAACCGTCTCGGGAATTGCATACCTATATGGCACCTTCATTCGAATCGATGTTAGGTTTTAATGTAACTAATTATACAACTGATGGTTATTTTGTGCTATATCCTGATATTGCTTATGAGTTAGACGCTCCAGGGGAATCTGCCTTAAAATGTGTGGAATCTGCTGTCAGTAGCGTTATGCAGCTGGCTTCAATTGACCCTAGTTCAATTGCTTTAGTAGGGCATTCTTTTGGAGGCTATGAGGCTTCTTATATTCTAGGAAAATCTTCTTTATTTAAAACAGCAGTAATTGGCGCACCTATGGTTGATTTAGTGAGTGCTTATTTAACTCTAGATGGTCACGGGAAATCAAACATTGTACGTTTTGAAAGTTCACAATTAAGAATTTCAAAACCCTTTTATAGTGATACTTTTTTGAATAACAGTCCTCTTTCTACCATGAAAAACATAGAAACTCCTGTTTTAATTTGGACTGGAGAAAATGACAAACAATTAGATTGGAGGCATGCAATGAAATTACACATTGGTCTATGGAAAATGAAAAAGAAAAGTACTTTATTAGTTTACAAAAAAGAAGAACATATTCTTGTAAATAAGAATAACCAATTGGACTTGAGTTTAAAAATGCAGGATTGGTTGAATTATTATTTAAAGAATAAACCGCAAGCAGCTTGGATGATTCCATAGCAAAAGGTGTCCTTACGGACACCTTTTTTTGATGTTATTCAACACGGAACAAGATTTTTGAACAAGTGGCATCGTTTGGATTATCTTTCCCATACGCTTGTTGAACTTGACCATTATGAAGTAATGTACAGACATTGCCATTGTCAATAGTACTACATTCAGCATCTATCTGACAAGGAGCTGGAGTGTCAATCCATCCTGTTTCGGGGGCAAGTACTTTACTTGAGGATTTTTGAGAAGCAAACGCTCCTAGAATAGCGAGTGCAAACACTGCTATTGACAAACTGGTTTTAAAAAAATTTGTTTTCATAATATAATAAATAATAGTGATGATCTACTCTTTTTTGCAGGTTTTCGATCTTCCCCTGATACAGGCCCGTATGTTGTTATTTATTTATGTCGAAATATTTTGATTTTAGTGTTGCGATGATCACATAGTTTTTGGTTATTCCTATTATTAAGTTTTCGTAAATTTTAAATTCTTTTACTGGTTCGTTCTTGTAATGGTAGAGGTAAAAGCTAAATTCATAAGTATGTTTTTCTATATCATATACATCAATAATACTCGCTTCTTTTAATCTGCTTTCTGATTCGTATTTGCCTAAACGTTCTGATTTTGTAAAAAGATATTTTCCCGATGTGGTAGCGTACTTTTGAATCATTGGCGGTTGCTTTGCAAATTTCTTTTCGGTTTTCGATTTTAAGTAAGCAAATTGCATTGGAACCTGTGTTACAGTATCGATTGTTTTACCTTTATAAATGGCTTTAAAATTAGTATCGGCAATTATAAAAGAGTTTCTATAGTAATAGACGTAAAGTATTTTATTTAATTCTTGGTTGTATATTAATAGACCATCAGTATCGAAAACGCCATCTATTTTCTTTTGAAGCGCGTTTTGAAAATAGGTTGGTTGAGGATTTTTGGAGGTATTGATTTTTCCCAAAATGTGTTCACCACTTTGTTTTTTGTTACCTCGAAAAACAAAGATATCTTTAGTAGTTGGTTCTATTTGGGTGAAGTTAGTCTTTCCTTTGATTAGTGTTTTAGCTATCCAGTTGGTATTTTCTCCCTCATAAATGATTGGAACACTTCCGTCAGAGAGGTAAAATTTGGATTGCATTACCTTTACTTTCACTGATGAAAAGGCATAATTTTTTGAATCAGCTATTTTAATTCGAATTGATTTTTGGGTTCTAAGTGCAGTATCAATACTGAGTAAGTGCAATGGAGCACTGTTGTTTCCTAAGTACATTTTGTCTTTTGAAAATCCAGCAATATAGTAGGAATTATAGTTTATAGGAATTCCTTTTATCGTTGTTATGGGATGGTGTGGATAGCGTCTAATGAAACTATTATTGCGGTGGATTTCTTCTTCTGAAAGTAGGAATAAAACAATTACAGTTAAAGCGCTTATGATTACTATTATTGCAACCTGAATTAGCTGTTTTACACAGGAGGTTTCTGTATTTTTGTATAAGATAATTGCGATTAACGCAAGTAGTATGAATAGTATATTGAATGTTAGGTGTTCCTTCCAATTCATTTGGGAGAGAATGCCTCCGCATGAACAGGGAATGAATGAACTATAGTTTAAGATTATTGTTATGTATACGGAAAACATTACCATTAAACCAAATGAGGCCAGCAAAGCAATGTACCTAAACCTAATTGTTATTAGTGAAATTGCTATTACGATTTCTATTGATGGTATAATGAAAGCAACCCAATTTGCATAAGCACTTAAAAGAGGAGATTGACCTAATTGCACCTGAAAGTTCTCAAAATCCAAAAGTTTGCTCGCTGCTGCATAAACAAACAAGAGTATGTAGAGCATGGTAATAAGCTCAATAATTACGCTTTGTGTCCTGGCAGCTAATTTCATAAAGTAATGGATTAGTTTTGATTCGGTAAAATTCTGAATTCCAAAACAAAACCACTTTCCTTATTGGGAGGGAAACTTGGTAAAAAGGGATTAAAGCGTTTACAACATGAATTAATCTTCTAGGGTAAAACTGGAATTATTACGTTGAATAGCATTGGGAGCATACCCAAATCGTCTTTTAAAGGATTTTGAAAAATTAGGATAATTGGAAAATCCATTCATCACCGAAATATTTTTCAAGGGAATATCAGTTTGCTGAATCATTAAGTGAGATCTTTTCAAACGCTCATCATTGTAGAACTGGTAAATGCTTGTTTTAAAAAAATGACGAAAACCATCTTTTAATTTATATTCATTAGTGCCAAATAGACGTGAAAGTGCTTTCAAGGATGGAAGTGGTTCTTCAAGATGAGCCAAGATGTAATCATATAATTTCTGAATCAAAAGGGCATCTGTTTTTCTTGATCCGGGTTGCTTTTCTGCATCGCTATCTTTTTCAAGTGCAATGTTAGTATAGGAATCCTGTGGTAATGGACTAACGAAACTTAAAATTATTTCAGGTCTGTTGAATAGTTTGCAAACCGAACAGTCAGCTGAAAGGTACAAAGCGTCCTTGGTAATAAAATGCAATGGAACAATGGTTTGAAAAGATTTGTTTTCTTGAAGTGCTTCTTTAACAAAAGCAAGTTTTTCAATGGATTCAGGACTAATAAAATTTTCAAGAGGCTGATGAAGCATATCTGTATAAGTAAATCCCAAAACAGTGGTAATATCTGGATTAAAACTTTTTATTAAAAAGGAATTGTCTAAAATAAGGGTGGTTTGATTTATAAATCGATACGTAGTATGAGGATTAACATACCCGGCATGAAAGATGGATTCTTTCATTTCTTCGGCAACCATGTTAATTAAAACAACAAGCGTTTCTAGTTCATCGTCATTCTGACTCAATGGAATACGATTATTGAAATTACCTCTTGCCATCTCAAATAGCATTTGATACAGAGTAACTATTCGCTCTTGATTGTGTGGCCTTTCCATAACATTAATTCTTAATACTCTACTCTATATAAATTGTTTCAAATAAACCAATGCATCATCTTGGTTAGTAAAAAGTTGGGTAGGCACAGTGGGCTTGCTGATTCGCAAATAAAAATTACTGATTGTCTGGGTTACTTTTTGATTCACAATCAGGGCGACTGCTGTAGTTAAGACAGAACCTGACTGCGCTAAATAATCCCTTCCTGATTTGTCTGTATCTATTATGCCTCTAACATCACACAAAACAGGGAAAGCCTTTTCATTTTGAAAATGGATCCTATCGGCTACAACGTTTTGGGCTACTTCTAAACTAAGAATGATATTCGGTTTATATTCAAAAAATAGAATACCATTGGTAATCCAAAATTGGGCATATTCATTCTCATAAAAATCATGGGCTGCAATCATTCTTTTATGAATTATATTATAATTTAACAAAAATAGAAACATTCTTAAGTATTACAATTGTCTATTAGGTATAATTTATTGCAAAATGATTAATTTATTGTCCTTTCGGGATTTTGAATTGTCATAAAGGGAATATTCCATAATTGGATGAAAAAACTATCAATTTTTATAGTGACTTTTAAAATTCTAAAATTCTTTGATAATAAATAAATCCTTATAAAAACAATTTAAATAAACAAAAAATGGCCAAAATCAAACACAACAACTTTATCGACACTGTTGATGAAGTTTTATCAGGAGCAAAAAAAGAAGGAATATTGCATTTGTATGCAGAAGACAAAATTTTAACAGGTAGAACTATCCAGATTAAGGGAAAAGAGATGTTTCATTTCGGAACAACGGGATATTTGGGATTGGAACAAGATAACAGGATCAAAGAAGCGGCAATTCAGGCAATCCGGGATTATGGCACACAATTCCCCCTATCAAAATCTTATATTTCACATCCGCTTTATAGCGAACTGGAAAGCAAAATCGAACAAATGTATGGCATCCCTCCTATTATAACTAAAAACAGCACATTAGGACATCTGGCCGTTATTCCAACACTTATCAGGGACGAAGATGCGGTCATAATGGACCATCAAGTACATTGGAGTGTTCAAAATGCCTGTCAATTACTCAAATTAAGAGGTATTCCAGTGGAAATGATTAGACATGCTAATTTGGATATGTTGGAAGAAAAAATCAAACAACTGGC